>OEIU01000094.1_pt1 | contig 87433 bp, 96 predicted proteins | sample 1539221 | NCBI WGS metagenome assembly OEIU01 (sample SAMN03792071, study PRJEB22550) | activated sludge metagenome | feature: wastewater treatment plant; material: activated sludge; isolation source: Wastewater treatment plant of a petroleum refinery complex | place: Argentina: Zarate | collected...
CCGGGCCGGGCCCCCGACGAGGCCGCGGGGCCCCCCCTCGCCGGGGGGGCGTGGGGGCGGGGGGGGGGGGCGCGGCGGCCGGCCCGCCGCCGGGCGGTCCTCGTCGGCGGCGTCGTGGTCGCCGCTGGGGCGGCCGCGACCGCGCTGCTCGGCCGCGACGAGCCCGCCCGCCGCACCCTCCGGCCGAGCGCCACCCCGACCCCGGGAGCCGGCCGGCTCACCGGCGTCCAGGTGGCCGGGGCCGCCGTCTACTTCGCGCCACCACCGGACGAGGAGGAAGGCCTGCCGCCGTACCCGGACGCCGCCGAGACCGCCCTCCCGGGAAAGCTCGGACCGGGCACCGACTTCGTGCTGCTGTCGTCCGCCGGCTCGACGGCGTCGGTGCGTGCCGTCTTCCTCATCCGGGTCGGTGACGACCGCTACCAGCCGGCCCTCTTCATGCCCCGCCAGGCGCCGGCCCCGCTGCTCGTCCCGATGGCCGCGCTCCACGCGGTGAGCGACCCCGCCGGCAACCGCACCCTGCCGGTGGGGCCGCGGACCATCGACTCCGAACGGCACCGCCTCGTCTTCCCGCAGCCCGGGGCCGTCGTCGTCCTCGAGGTGCGCTCGGCCCGCACCTTCCGCTTCCCCGTCCCCGACGAGCACCTGACGACGGCCGGCTGGGCGAGCGACGGGCGGACCATCGTCGCCACCGGGAGCAGCGGCAGCTGGCTGGTCGACTCCCGGACCGGCGAGGCCACGGCCACCGTCATCCCGGTCAACGCCGGGTGGGCCGACGTCGGGGCGACCGAGGCCGGCCCGGTCGTGCGGGGCTACTCGGGGCGCGGCCAGATCGTCGACGTCCGCTCGGTCGACGGTCCGCGCGTCGACGTCAGCGGCGAGGCCATCTCGACCACCGAGGGATGGGCCTGCCGGCTCACCTTCTTCGGCAGTGTCGAGGCGATGCAGAACCGGGTCCAGGGGCTCTTCGCCGTGCAGCGCGGCCTGCGACCTCAGCCGCGCATCCTCGCGGCGACCCGGGCGGCCGGGGTGCAGCTCGGTGCCTACCGGCCGCTCGCGTGGGGCCCGCGCGAGACCGTGCTCTTCGAGTCGCGCTCGAACGCCGCCACCGGCCGGCCCGTGCTCCGGCTGCTCGCCTGGGACGTCCTCGAGGCGCGGCTCTACCGGGTCGCCTCGCTCGACACGCCCGCCTACCCGGTGCCCGGCGCCTCCGACGACCCGTTCACCGGGGCCTGGGCGCTCTGACCCGGCGGGTGCTCAGCCCGGCTCGGGCCCGGTCGCCACCGGCCGCGAGGCGTCCTCCACCCACTCGCTCCACGAGCCGACGTACGGGACGGCGTCGATGCGCACGGTGTGCAGCGCGAGCGCCATCTGGGCCGCCGTCACCCCCGACCCGCACGACGTGCCGACCGGGGTGTCGCGGTGCACCCCGACGGCCGCGGCGCGCTCGCGGATGCGGGCCGGCGGCAGGAAGGTGCCGTCGTCGGCGAGCAGCTCGGTCATCGGGAGGTTGACCGACCCCGGGACGTGGCCGGCGACCCGGTCGATCGGCTCGACCTCGCCGCGGTAGCGCTCGGCCGACCGCACGTCGAGCAGGACCCCGGCCCGGGCCATCGTCGCGGCGGCGTCCGCGTCGAGGACCGGCACCGAGCCCGGCCGGACGACGAGGTCGCCGCGCTCCGGCGCCGGGACCGCGGTCGTCACCGGGTGGCCGGCGCGCTCCCACGCGGCCAGCCCGCCGTCGAGGACGCGCACCTGCGGGTGCCCGGCCCAGCGCAGCACCCACCACGCTCGGGCGGCCGAGAGCGAGGTGCGTTGGTCGTAGACGACGACCTCGTCGGCGTCGTCGACGCCGCACGCGCGCAGTGCCTCCTGGAGCACCTCGGGGTCCGGCAGCGGGTGCCGGCCGCGGGCCCCGGGCGGGCCGGCGAGCGCGGTGTCGAGGTCGAGGAACGGGGCACCGGGCAGGTGGCCGGCGGCGTACAGCTCGCGCCCGGGGGTCGCGGCGAGCGTGTACTGGACGTCGAGGACGCGGACGCCGCCGCGGGCCAGCTGGCCCGCGAGGTCGTCGGCGGAGATCAGCGCACCCATCACCCCATCCAACCACCGGGACAGCGGTGGGAGAGGATGGCGGCGTGCCCCGCCGCGTCCGGCTCGTCCTCGTCCACGGCTCCCAGCTGAGCGGGGCGATGTGGGCCCGGTACCCGGCCCTCCTCGGCCCGGACGTCGAGCTGGTCACCCCCGACCTGCCGGCCCACGGCACCCGCCGTGACGAGCCCTTCACGTGGGAGAGCGCGCTCGCCACGGTCGACGCGGCCGTGGGCGGTGGCGACCCCGACGTCCCGGTCGTGCTCGGCGGGCACAGCCTCGGCGGCTACCTCGTGATGGCGTGGGCGCAGCGGCACCCGGAGCGGCTCGCCGGGCTGGCCCTGCTCGGGGCCTCGGCGGTGCCGGCGGGGGTCGGGGCCGCGGTCTACCGCACGCTGGCCCGCGTCGAGCAGCGGCTCGGCGCGGACCGGATGTCGCGGGCCCTCGACCGCGAGCTCGACGCCCTCCTGCCGCCGGCGTTCGCGGCGATCCTCAAGGAGGCGGGCTACGGGTTCGACGGCATCCCAGCGGCGTGGGCGGCGGTCATGGGGGAGTGCCGGCCCGAGATGCTCGCCGGGGTGACGGCGCCGGTTCTCCTCGTCAACGGCCAGCTCGACCAGCTGCGCGTCGACGTCCGCCGGTTCCGGCGGGCCGCCACCGCGGCACCGTGGGTCGACGTGGTCACCGTGCCGCGCGGTCTCCACGTGTTCCCGCTGACCCACCCGGCGGAGACCGTCGCGGCGCTCTGGGAGCTGGTCACCTGGGCTCGTCGATTCACGGTTCCGGCCCTGCCTCGGCGATGATGGACGGCGCCATGACCGCCACCGCGACCACCACCGCCACCGCACCCGTGCTGCCCCCGCTGCGCATCGGGCGCCACGTCGTCGAGTCGCCCGTGGTCCTCGCGCCGATGGCCGGCATCACCAACCGGGCCTTCCGCCGGCTCTGCCGCGAGTACGGGGCGGCCGGGCTGGAGGCCGGTGGAGCGTCCGGCGCGACGAGCCTCTACGTGGCCGAGATGGTCACCTCGCGCGCCCTCGTCGAACGCAGCCCCGAGACGATGCGGCTCATCTCGCACGACCCGCAGGAGCACCCGCGCTCGGTCCAGCTGTACTCCGTCGACCCGGCGACGGCCGGCCTCGCCGCGCGGATGCTCGTCACCGAGGACCGCGCCGACCACATCGACCTCAACTTCGGCTGCCCGGTCCCGAAGGTCACCCGCAAGGGCGGCGGCTCGGCGCTGCCGTGGAAGACCGACCTGTTCCGCGGCATCGTCCGTGCGGTGGTCCGGGAGGCGGCGCCGTACGACGTGCCGGTCACCGTCAAGATGCGGGTGGGCATCGACGCCGAGCACGTCACCTACCTCGACGCCGGCCGGATCGCCGAGGCCGAGGGTGTCGCGGCCGTCGCGCTGCACGGACGCACTGCGGCGCAGGCGTACTCGGGCCAGGCGGACTGGGAGGCGATCGCCCGGCTCAAGGAGGCCGTCACGAGCATCCCGGTGCTCGGCAACGGCGACATCTGGTCGGCCGAGGACGCGCTGGAGATGGTCCGGCGCACCGGCTGCGACGGCGTCGTCGTCGGCCGCGGGTGCCTCGGCCGGCCGTGGCTGTTCACCGATCTCGCGGCCGCGTTCGCCGGCTCCGGCTACCGGGTCGAGCCGGGGCTGCGCGAGGTGGCCGCCGTGCTGCGCCGGCACGCGGAGTACCTCGTCGAGTTCTACGACGGCGACGAGCTGCGCGGCTGCCGCGACATCCGCAAGCACATCGCCTGGTACCTCAAGGGCTTCCCGGCCGGTTCGATCGTGCGCAACCAGCTGGCCCTCGTCGACTCCCTCGCGGCGCTGGACGACCTCGTCGCGACCCTGGACCTCGACGCCCCCTGGCCCGGCGAGCCGGCCGAGGGCCCGCGCGGCCGGGCGGGCTCGCCGCGGGTCGTCGCACTCCCGGAGAACTGGCTCCGCTCGCGCGAGCTCGACGACGCCCAGCGCGCCCAGGTGGCCCAGGCCGAGCTGTCGGTCTCCGGCGGCTGAGCCCGCCCGAGCGCCCGGTCAGGCCCGGTGGTCGTCCCGGCCGAACACCCCGACGGCCACCCAGGCGAGCGCCACGACCACCCCGCCGATCGCGGCGTAGCCCTTGGGGGCACCGCCGTCGAAGAGGGCGAAGCTCGCGCCGTAGAGCAGCGTGATGGCGAGGGCGGTGAAGGCGAGGTACTTCCGGTCCATGTCCTCGACCCTAGGGGCGCTCGCCGGGCGCCGGGTCCACCGACAGGCTGACCGACGCGTCCACCGGCGGGAGGGTCGTCGCTCGGTCAGCCGCCGACGAGGAGCCCGGTGACGACGAGACCGACGGCGACGAGGGTGACGGGGAAGGCCCGGGCGGTGCGGACCCGACCGGCGAGGACGGCGCCGAGCGCACCGGCGACGAGCAGGCCGGTGCCGACCGGCCCCGGACGGGAGGGCCCCACGGCGAGGACGACAGCGGCGACGCCGACGAGGCCTGCCGTCACGAGGAGGGAGCGCCGGGCCCCGAGCCGCTGGGGCAGACCGCGGACACCGGCCGCGAGGTCGTCCGGGATGTCGGCCGCCGCGTTCGCGAAGTGCGCGCCCGTGCCGAGGAGGGCCGCAGCCACGACGACGTCGGCGCCGGGCCAGCCCGCCACCGGCGCGGCGTGGAAGACGGCGAGCGCGAGGAGGGCGAAGGCCAGGGCGTAGGGGGCCGGACTCGCGGGCGTGCGCTTGAGCCCGAGGTTGTACGCCCACCCGCAGGCGACGCCGAGGAGGTGCAGCAGCCCCGCGACCGTCCCGAGGGCCAGGGACGCCGGGACGCAGGCGAGCGCGGCGACCGCGGACGCGGCCCACAGCGTGCGACCCGACACCGCACCGGTGACCGTCGGCTTGTCCGGCCGGGCCGCGGCGCGGTCCGCCGCGACGTCGTGGGCGTCGTTCGACCAGCCGATCGAGAGCTGGCCGGCGAGGACGGCGACCCCGACGAGGAGCACCGTCCGCGGCGGCTGCCCGGCCGGCAGCGCCGCGACGAGGACCGCGAAGGTGGTCACCGCGACGGTCGGCGCCGGGTGGCTGGCGCGCGCGAGGGCGTTCGCTCGGTCGGCCGCGGTCACCGCCCGAACCTACTCGGGGCAGCCGGCGGGTAGGTTCGGGAGCGTGTCGGTCATCGCCTCAGCGCACGGGGTCGTGCCCGAGCAGTGCGTCACCCAGGCCGAGGTGACCGCCGCGCTCGGCGACCTCGTGCTCCGCGACGCCCCGCAGCGCCGGGCCCTCCTCGAGCGGGTCCACGCCTCGGCCCACGTGACGACCCGGCACCTCGCCCTGCCGCTCGACGCCTACGCGGGACTCAACGGGTTCACCGAGGCCAACGACGTCTTCATCGACGTCGGCACGCGGCTCGCCGAGCGGGCGGTGCGCGGCGCCCTCGACGCCGCCGGCCTCGCACCCGCCGACGTCGACCAGGTGACGTCCGTGTCGGTCACCGGGATCGCCGCCCCGAGCCTCGACGCCCGGCTCGTGCCCCTCCTGGGCCTGCGCCCGGACGTCAAGCGGGTGCCGGTGTTCGGGCTGGGCTGCGTCGCCGGCGCCGCGGGGGTGGCGCGCGTCCACGACTACCTCCTCGGCCACCCCGACGACGTCGCCGTCCTCCTCTCGGTCGAGCTGTGCTCGCTGACCCTCCAGCGCGGCGACAGCTCGCCGGCCGCGCTCGTCGCGAGCGGGCTGTTCGGCGACGGCGCGGCCGCGGTGGTCATGGTCGGGGCGGAGCGGGCCCGCGCGCTCGGGCTGGACGGCCCGCGGGTCGAGGCCACCCGCAGCCGGCTCTACCCCGACACCGAGCGGGTCATGGGCTGGGACATCGGCACCGGTGGCTTCTCGATCGTCCTGTCCGCCGAGGTGCCGGCGGTCGTCGAGCAGTACCTGCGCGCCGACGTCGACGCCTTCCTCGCCGACCACGGGACGGCCCTCGCCGACGTCGCCCGGGTCGTCGCCCACCCCGGGGGCCCCAAGGTGCTGCGGGCCATGGAGCGGGCGCTCGAACGCCCCGAGGCCGACTTCGCCGTCACCTGGGACCTCCTGGCCGAGCAGGGCAACCTGTCCTCGGCCTCCGTGCTCCACGTGCTCGAGCGGACGATGGCCGAGCACCCGGGAGCGCCGGGCGAGGCCGGCCTCATGCTCGCGATGGGTCCGGGCTTCTGCCTCGAGCAGGTGCTCCTGCGGTGGTGAGCCGGTGAGCGGTTCGCAGGGCGCGTACGTCGGGCTCGTCCTCCTCGTCGGCGTGGCCCGGCTCGTCGAGCTGCGGGTGGCCTCGCGCAACCTGGCGCGGGGGCGCGCGCGTGGCGGCGCCGAGCACGGCGCCGGCCACTACCCGGTGATGGTCGTCCTCCACGCCGCGCTGCTCGTCGGCTGTATCGCCGAGGTGATCCTCGCCGACCGCCCGCTCCTGCCGTGGCTCGGCTGGCCGATGCTCGGGCTGCTCGTCGCCGCGCACGGCCTGCGGTGGTGGTGCGTCCGCAGCCTCGGGCCGGCGTGGACCACCCGGGTGCTCGTCGTCCCGGGCGCGCCGCTCGTCACGTCCGGGCCCTACCGCCTCCTGCGCCACCCCAACTACGTCGCGGTGGCCGCCGAGGGCGTCGCGCTCCCGCTGGTGCACGCGGCGTGGCTCACCGCGCTGCTCTTCACCGTGGCCAACGCCGTGCTCCTGCTCGGTGTGCGGATCCCGGTCGAGGAGAGGGCGCTCCGCTCGGTCTCGGCCGGCCGGTCGCACCCGTGAGCGGCCGGTCGCCCGACTGCGACGTCCTCGTCGTCGGCGGCGGACCGGTCGGGCTGGCCGCGGCCGTCGAGGCGAGGCTGGCCGGCCTCACCGCCACCGTGCTCGAGGCCCGCGACGGTCCGGTCGACAAGGCGTGCGGCGAGGGCCTGATGCCGGGGGCCGTCGCGGCGCTGCAGCGTCTCGGGGTCGAGCCCGAGGGGTACCCGATCGCCGGCATCGCCTACCTCGCGCCGGGCCGCTCGGCCGTCGCCCGGTTCGGTGGCGCCGCCGGGCTCGGGGTCCGGCGGCTCGAGCTGTGGCGGGCGCTCGCCGCCCGGGCCGACGCGCTCGGCGTCGAACGGCACCGCGTCCGCGTCACCGACGTCGAGGTGGAGGCCGGGGGAGTGCGGGTGGGTGGCACCTCCGCACGCTGGCTCCTCGCGGCCGACGGGCTTCGCTCTCCGCTGCGCCACCGGCTCGGGCTCGACCGGCCGGCCCGCGGCACGGCGCGCTACGGGCTGCGCCGCCACCACGCGCTCGCCCCCTGGAGCGACCTCGTCGAGGTGCACTGGGCGGCGGGTGCCGAGGCGTACGTGACGCCGGTGGGGCCGGACCGTGTCGGGGTCGCGGTGCTCGGTGGGGCGGGCGGCGGCTTCGAGGAGCGGCTCGCCGCCTTCCCCGCCCTCCGCGAACGGCTCGCCGGCGCCCCGGCGGCCTCCGAGGTGCTCGGTGCCGGCCCGCTGCGGCAGGTCGCGACGCGCCGCGTCGCCGGGCCGGTCCTCCTCGTCGGCGACGCCGGAGGCTACGTCGACGCCCTGACCGGCGAGGGCGTGAGCACCGGCCTGGCCACGGCCCGGGCCGCGGTCGCCGCCGTGGTCGCGGGTCGGCCCGAGCGCTACGAGCGCGACTGGCACCGGGTGACCCGCCGCTACCGGCTGCTCACCGCGGGCGTCCTCGCCGCCGCGAACCACGACCGCAGCCGGCGGCTCGTCGTACCAGCCGCGGAACGGTTCCCGGGCCTCTTCCGGACGGTCGTCGACGCGCTCGCCGACGGTCGTCGGTGGGAGCCGGCAGGATGACCCGGGTGAACGAGACGATCGGCACTCCCGGCGGCACGCGCGAGAAGCCCGCGCTGTTCTTCGCGGACGCCGACGAGTTCGGCCGTTGGCTCGCCGCGCACCACGACACCGCACCCGAGCTGTGGATGGGGTTCTGGAAGAAGGCGTCCGGGAAGGGTGGCCTGCAGTGGGCCGAGGCCGTGCGCGAGGCACTGTGCTGGGGCTGGATCGACAGCCGGTCCGAGCGCATCGACGACGACGCGCGCCGTCAGCGATGGACCCCTCGACGCAGGGGGAGCACGTGGAGCGCGGTGAACGTCCGCGCCGTCGAGGAGCTGACGGCGGCGGGCCGGATGCAGCCGAGCGGGCTCGCCGCCTTCGCCGAGCGGCGCGAGGACCGCACCGGGACCTACTCCTTCGAACGCGACGCCGTCGGGCTCACCGCCGAGCACGAGGCGCTGCTGCGGGCCGACCCGGCGGCGGCGGCGTTCTGGGACGCCGCGACGCCGGGCTACCGGAAGATCGTGTGCCACTGGGTCGCCGGCGCCAAGCAGCAAGCGACCCGTGACTCCCGGCTCGCCCAGCTCGTCGAGGACTCCGCCGCCGGACGGATGGTCAAGTTCCAGCGCTACGGCACGCAGCCGTCGTGGGTGGCCCGGGCCGCCGCCGCGGCCGAGGCGGCGCGCGGGTCGTAGGCTCCACCGCGTGACGTACACCGCGCGGGACCGCGAGCGCTGGGTCGCGGAGGACCCCGCCCAGAAGCGTTCCGACCGTGACGACTTCGCGCGAGACCGGGCCCGCGTGCTGCACTCGTCGGCGCTGCGCCGGTTGTCGGCCAAGACCCAGGTCGTCGCACCTTCGTCCGACGACTTCGTCCGCAACCGGCTGACCCACTCCCTCGAGGTCGCGCAGATCGGTCGCGAGCTCGGGGCCGCACTGGGGTGCAGCGCCGACGTCGTCGACACCGCGTGCCTGGCGCACGACCTCGGCCACCCGCCCTTCGGCCACAACGGCGAGTCGGCCCTCGACGCCGTCGCGTCCGGCATCGGTGGCTTCGAGGGCAACGCCCAGACCCTCCGGCTGCTCACCCGGCTCGAGGCCAAGCGCACGCACGCCGACGGCCGCCCGGCCGGCCTCAACCTCACCCGGGCCAGCCTCGACGCCGCGACGAAGTACCCGTGGCGCCGGGGCGCGGCGCCACACCCGACGACGAAGTTCGGGGTCTACGAGGACGACCTGCCGGTCTTCGACTGGCTCCGCGAGGGCGCCCCCGAGGGCCACCGCGCCTTCGAGGCCGAGGTGATGGACTGGGCCGACGACGTCGCCTACTCCGTGCACGACGTCGAGGACGCCATCGCCTCCGGCTGGCTCGACCCTCGTCGGCTGCGCGACGCCGGCGACGTCGAGGGCGCGCTCGCCGTCGCCCCCCGCGTCTACGAGCCGGGCCTCGGGGCCGACGAGCTGGGGACCGCGCTCGCGCGGGGGCTCGCCTCGCGGGCCGTCCCCCGGGTGCACGACGGGTCCCGGCGCGCGCTCGCCGCCCTCAAGGACATGACCTCGCGCCTCATCGGACGCTTCGCTGTCGCCGTCGAGACCGCCACCCGGTCCGCGTACGGCGACGGGCCCCTCGCGCGGCACGAGGCGTCCCTCGTCGTCCCCGCCGAGGCCCGCGCGGAGTGCACCGTCCTCAAGGCGGTGGCCGCGCACTACGTGATGCTCGCCGCCGAGCGGGTCGCCCTGTACGAGGAGCAGCGCGAGGTCGTGGCCGAGCTCGTCGCGGCGTACCAGGCCGACCCGGGGCGCCTCGACCCCGACCTGCGGACGGACCACGCGGCGGCTGCCGACGACGCCGCGGCGCTGCGGGTCGTCGTCGACCAGGTGGCCTCGCTGACCGACGTCCGCGCCCTCGCCCTGCACCGGGCCTGGTGCCGCCGCCCGACGGGCTGACGGCCGCACGACCTAGACTCACGGGCGAGTCGAGAAGGGTTGGGACGCGTGCCGGGTCGGATCAGGGCCGAGGACATCACCTCGGTCAAGGAGCGGTCGTCCATCGAGGACGTCGTGCGTGACCACGTCACCCTGCGCCCGGCCGGGGTGGGCAGCCTCAAGGGCCTGTGCCCCTTCCACGACGAGAAGACCCCGAGCTTCACCGTCCGGCCCGCCGTCGGCAGCTACCACTGCTTCGGCTGCGGCGAGGGCGGGGACGTCATCAGCTTCGTCCAGAAGGTCGAGCACCTCACCTTCACCGAGGCCGTCGAGCGGCTCGCGGCCAAGGTCGGCATGGAGCTGCGCTACGAGGAGGGCGGCGGCCCCCGCGAGGGCGGGGTGTCCCTCGGCAAGCGGTCGCGGCTCGTCGAGGCGCACCGGGTGGCCGAGGAGTACTACACCGGCATGCTCCTCGACCGCACCCGCGGCGACGCGCGCACCGGCCGCGACTTCCTCCGCGAGCGCGGCTTCGACTCCGCCGCGGTCGAGCGCTTCGGCGTCGGCTTCGCCCCGATGGACGGCGACGCCCTGACCCGCCACCTGCTGCAGAAGGGGTTCACCGACGACGAGGTCGCGACCGCCGGGCTCTCCGGTCGTGGCAGTCGCGGTCTCTACGACCGCTTCCGCGGCCGGCTCGTCTGGCCCATCCGGGACACCACCGGCGACACCGTCGGCTTCGGCGCCCGTCGCCTCTTCGAGGACGACCGCATCGCGGCCAAGTACCTCAACACCTCGGAGACGCCGATCTACAAGAAGGCCCAGGTCCTCTACGGCCTCGACCTCGCGAAGAAGGCGATCGCCACCGACCGCCGCGCGGTCGTCGTCGAGGGCTACACCGACGTCATGGCCGCCCACCTGGCGGGCATCGAGGGCGCGGTGGCCACCTGTGGCACCTCCTTCGGCGTCGACCACATCAAGATCCTGCGGCGGATCATGCGCGACGAGGCCGACCAGGCACCGGCCCGGGTCGTCTTCACCTTCGACGGTGACGCCGCCGGTCAGAAGGCCGCGATGCGGGCCTTCGGCGAGGACCAGCGTTGGGCGTCGCAGTCGTTCGTCGCCGTCGCCCCCGAGGGGATGGACCCCTGCGAGCTGCGGCTGGCCCGGGGCGACGCCGCCGTGCGGGCGCTCGTCGACGACGCCGTGCCGATGTTCGAGTTCGCGGTGCGCACGACGATCGCCCGCTTCGACCTCGAGACGGCCGAGGGCCGGGTCCAGGCGATGAAGGCCGTCGCCCCGATCATCGCCTCCATCCGCGACACGAGCCTGCGCCCCGAGTACACCCGCACCGTGTCGGGCTGGCTGGGCGTCGAGGTCGAGCAGGTCGCCGACGCCGTGCGCCGGGCCCCGAAGCTCGCCGCCCCCGAGGAGCGCGACCACCGCCCGGCCGGTTCCGACGACGTGCCCGAGCCCACCCCGGGGGAGGGGCCCGCGCTGCCTGCGCCCGACCTGCGCGACCCCGTCGTGGCCGTCGAGCGCCAGCTGCTCCAGGCGGTCATCCAGTACCCGGCCCAGTTCCCGGACGCCGTCCTCGAGACGGTGCCCCAGGACGCCCTGACGGCGCCGGCGCACCGGGCGGTCTACGACGGCGTCCGCATCGCGGCGGCGGGCGGGCACCGGGCCGGCTCCACCGCGGCCTGGGTGGCCGCGGTCGGGGAGGCGGCTCCCGTGTCGGTCAAGCCGCTCGTCGCCGAGCTCTCCGTCGCGCCGTTGCCGGTGCGCTACGAACCCTCGACCGGGCTGCCGCCGCGGCGCTACCTCGACAGCCTCGTCGTCGGCGTCCGCGACGCCCACCTCGGTCGCCGCATCGCCGACGCGATGGCCTCGCTGCGGCGTCTCGAGAACGACCCGTCCTCCTCCCGCGACGCCGTGCACGAGCACCGCACCGGCCTGCAGGCCCTCGAGCTCGAGCGCGTGCGGCTGCGCTCGGGGGCGACGTCGTGAGGCTCACCTGGACCGGGCTGCGCCGCCCGGCCGTGCCCGCCGAGGTCGCCCGCGTCGTCGCCCCGGCGGGTGGCGAGAAGCTGCTCGCGTGGGCGACCGACGACCACGGGGCCACGCTCGTGGCCGGGCGGCAGCGGGTGCACCTCGTCTCCCCGGGCCCGGACGGCGCACCGGTGCTCGCCCTCTCCCGGCCCTGGCACCTCGTCGACGCCGGCACGTGGAGCGACGAGGGCGTGCTGCGCCTCACCTGGGTCGACTCCGAGCCGCCGCTCCGACTGCGCCTCACCGAGCCCGGGATGCTCCCCGAGACCCTCCGCGAGCGGGTGCAGGCCTCGGTCGTGCTCGCCGAGTCCCTCGACCTCGGGCAGCGCCGCACCGCCAAGGTCGTCGTCCGCCGCGACCTCGCGACCCACGCGCTGCTCACCCAGGCGGTGCTCGGGCGGGGGGTCCGGGCCGACGACCCGGACGTCGCCGAGCAGCTCCGGGCCGGGCTCGCGAGGGTGCGCGAGCAGGTCGGTCTCGACTGACCACCCCGATTTCGGCCGACGGGTCGGATGTTGCTATCGTTGCGCGCGCTGCTGCGGCGATCCCGCAGTGGCCCTTCCCCTGTAGCTCAACTGGCAGAGCAGCCGGCTGTTAACCGGCAGGTTGTTGGTTCGAGTCCAACCGGGGGAGCGGGACACGAAGGGCCCTTGGACCGCGGAGACGCGCTCCAGGGGCCCTTCGGCATCCGGTGAGGGTGCTGTGCCGGACGACCTCCAGGGGTCGGATCACGCCGGGGTCCCGCTCATCCTCGCCGACCTCCCCGGCCCGGGCGTCGCGGGGTGGTCGGCCACGGGGTGCCGTTGCGCCCGGAGCAGCAGGGCGAGCGCCGCCAGTGACGGGACGGCATAGAGCCACAGCCACCAGCCGAAGGACAGCAGACCGACGTGGAAGGCCAGCAGCAGGACCAGCCCAGCCCGCAGGGCCCGCCCGCCGGACAGGACCAGGATCCCCATGGTGGCCTCCCCGGCGACGAGCAGGCCGATGAACAGACCGGTGTCGGGGACCACCAGTGACTCCCACGTGTCACGCACGAAGGCGAACTGCGACATCTCCCCGAAGGCGTCGAACGAGTGCCGGTCGGTGATCAGGTAGACGACGTTGACCAGCGCCCCGAAGACGAGGAACAGCACTCCGAGCGCGACCCGCGCGACAGTCCGTGCGGTGGCGCTCCTCTCGGCTCGAAGCGACGCGATGACCACCGTTGCGCCGAGGACGAGCCACATGACCTCTTCCATGGCGTGACCTTCAACCGGGTCGAGGTGCCGTCGGACGCTTCGGTGCCGGCTACGCCTCGAGGCAGCCGGGGACGGCGCCACAGGTCGATTCTCTCCCGGGCGGGCGTCCCCGACGACACCGTGTGCCGGGCGTCATAGGTGGTCGTGGGCCGGTGCGGGAGTGTCGCCGAGGTGGTGCGAGAGGACGGTCGCGGCCGCACCGAGCAGCCCGGCGTCCTGGTCGAGCTCGGAGAAGAGCACCTCGATCCCGTCGGCGAGCGCCGGCATGCTGCGCGCGACGACCCGCTCGTGGAGCAGGCGGCGGAAGTCCTCGCCGGCGTGCACGACGTCGCCGTGGACGATGAAGAACCGCACCGAGAGGAGCTGGACGAGGTTGGCCATCCCGATGGCGAGGTTGTCGGCGTAGTCGGCGAGCAGCGCGCGGGCACCCGCGTCGCCGGCGGCCGCTCGTGCGCCGAGGCGCCGCGGCGAGGTGCCTCTGCCCCCGACCACCCCGCGCCGGGCGGCCTCGGCCCGCAGCCACCGGGTCGAGGCGACCGTCTCCCAGCAGCCCCGCAGGCCGCACGAGCAGCGGGCGCCGTCGGGGTCGATGCAGGTGTGTCCGAGCTGGGTCGTGTACCCGCGGACGCCCTCGAGCAGGTGCCCGGGGAGCATCACCCCGGCCCCGACGCCGACGTCGACCTGGAGGGCCGCGAAGTCGGTGCGGCCGCGGCCCTGCCCGAACCACTTCTCGCCGATGGCGAACGCCCGGACGTCCTGCTCGAGGCGGACCGGTGCGTCGAACCGGGTGGCGAGGGCGCGGGGCAGGGCGGTGCCCTCGAGGCCGGGAACCGCGGTGCACGACAGGACGACCCCGGCCTCCGGGTCGCACAGGGCCGGCACGGTGAGGCCGATGCCACGCAGCCGCCCCCGGTACGCGGCGAACACGCCCTCCGCGGCCTCCAGGACGCGGCGCTCGAGCTCGGCCCGGCCGCACGTCGTCGGCAGGTGGTCCCGGTGCCTGGCCAGGAGCACGCCGCGGGCGTCGACGACGGCGGTCTCGACCGCCCCGCGGCTCACGGCCACCGCGCCGGACAGCAGCGCCTCGGGAGCGAAGGACAGCGGGCGCGCCGGCTTGCCGGCCCCTCCCGCGTGAGGACGCGCGTCCTCCTCGACCAGCACGCCGGCCTGGAGCAGTCCGGTGACGATCGTGCTCAGGGTGGCCCGCTGCACGTTGACCCGCCGGGCGAGCTCGGCTCGGGACGCCGGGCCGCTCTCGAGGAGCGACTGCAGCACGCGAGCGCGGTTGGCCGTCCCGACGTCGGAGGAGGAGAGCAGGCCACCGGCCGCGGACCGCGTGCGGCGCGGCGGCTGGGGGGCGGTCACGGCGGCAGTGTCTCACAGCGGCGCTCGCCTGCGGACGACCTCGGGGCTGATCAGCGTGAATATGTCCGAGAGTCCACCAAATCAAGGCTCCTCGGCACATCTCGAATATGCAACACTCTCCACCTTTTTACGGACGAGCCATTGACACGGTGCGTTCCGGCTGCTTGGGTCGAGGAAACGCCATGCCGGACAACGGGGTCGCGCCATGCCGGACGGGAAGGACCTGGAGATGGGACACACGCTGAGGCCACACGGGCGCCGGGCACTCTTCGGAGCGGCGGTGGCGGTGGCTCTCGTCGCAGCGGGCTGCGCGCCCGGCTCGAGCGGCGGTGGCTCGGACACCGCCGCGAGCTCGGGAGCGGTGTCGACGGCGGTGCCCCCGGACAAGGTCACGCTCAAGCTGGCGTTCACCGACAGCCCGGACATGACCAAGGCCCTCGTCGACGCGTTCCACGCGAAGTACCCGCAGGTCACCATCGAGACGCAGTACACGCAGTTCAACGACTACGTGAAGTCGCTCAAGCTCTCGATGTCCTCGGACACCGCCCCCGACATCGCGCAGTACAACGCGGCGCTCAAGGACCTCTCGGCCGCGGGCCTCATCGTCGACCTGTCCGGGTACGAGAAGGCCTACGACTGGGACACCGTGTTCCCGAAGTCCGCGCTCGACGAGCTGCGGGTCGACAAGACCGGCAAGGTGCTCGGCACGGGCAGCCTCGTCGCGGTGCCGGCCGGTCTCTCGCTCGTCGGTCTCTACTACAACAAGGACCTCATGGCCAAGGCCGGGATCAGCGCCCCGCCCGCCACCGTCGACGAGCTCGAGGCCGACCTCGCGAAGGCCAAGCAGGCCGGGCTCACCGGCATGGCGGTCGGCGGCCTCGACACCGGCGCCCTGCACGTCTGGGGGAGCCTCATGGACTCGATGACCGACCCCACCGCGCAGCGGAACTGGATCAACGGCAAGGCCGGCAGCAGCATCGTCACCGACGACGCCGTCGCCGCGACCGACACGTTCGCGTCCTGGGCCAAGCAGGGCTGGTTCCCGAGCTCGGCCAACGGCACGAGCGAGAACGACTCGGCCACCGCCTTCTCCAAGGGCGGCTCGGTCTTCCACGTCAACGGCAACTGGGCCGCGGCCCAGCTCGGCGAGGCGATGGGCGACAACGTCGGCTTCTCGGTCTTCCCCCCGAAGACCAAGGACGCCAAGGCGGTGGGCAACGGCTTCAGCGTCTCGTACATGCTCTCCTCGAAGGGCAAGCACCAGGCCGCGGCCGCGGCGTTCCTCGACTTCCTGCGCAGCCCGGAGGCGGCGGTCATCGAGAGCAAGGGCGGGTTCCTGCCGCCCAACGCCGAGGCGGCACCCGCGGCCACCGGCGTGCAGGCCGACCTCGCCACCGCGAACCAGAAGATCGTCTCCGACGACGGCCTCATGCCCTTCCCGGACTTCGCGGCCCCGGCGATGCTCGACAAGCTGACCTCGGGCCTGCAGCAGGTGGCGGCCGGCCGGATGGACTCCAAGGCTTTCCTCCAGTCCCTCCAGGAGGTGTGGGACTCCTACCATGGCAGCTGAGCCGGCCACGGCCCTCGACGCCGGCGCCCCCTCACGGGTGGGCGCCGGCGCGACGGCCCCCACCCGTCGCCGGCGCCGCCGGTCGTGGGGCGGGCTCCTGTACGTCGCCCCCGCCGCGCTGCTCTACCTGACCTTCGTCATCGCGCCCGGGCTGCACACGGTGTGGCTCTCGTTCTACCAGTGGGACGGCGTGACCGTCGGGACCTGGAACGGCCTCCAGAACTACCTGTCGGTCGCCCAGAACCCCGCCCTGCGCGGCGCGGTGGTCCACGCGCTCGTCCTCGTCGTCTTCTTCTCCGGGGTCCCGATCGCGGTCGGGCTGCTCATGGCCGCGCTCCTCGGCCGGCGCCGTCGCCGGGGGATGACCGCGTTCCGGGTGCTCTTCTTCGTCCCGCAGATCGTCCCGATGGTCGCCGTCGGCATCACCTGGCGCTGGCTCTACACCGAGGACGGCGCCGTCAACCAGATCCTGCGGGCCGTCGGCCTCGGCGGGGTCACCCAGGCCTGGCTGGGCAGCTTCACCCTCGCGCTGCCGGCGGTGGGGTTCATCGGGTCGTGGGCCCTCACCGGGCTCTGCCTCGTGCTCTTCCTCAGCGGGATGCAGAAGATCGACGGCACCCTGTACGAGGCGGCCCGCCTCGACGGCGCGGGTGCGGTGCGCGAGTTCTTCGCGGTCACCCTCCCGGCGCTGCGCGGCGAGGTCGCCGTCGCGCTCACCATCACCGTCGTCGCGGCCCTGGCCAGCTTCGACATCGTCTTCGTGACCACGAACGGGTCGCCGGGCGACACGACGACCGTGCCGGGCCTGCTCGTCTACCGGCTCGCGTTCACCAACGGCCAGGTGGGCCTCGCTTCCGCCCTCGCCGTGACGCTCACCGTGCTGATCGTCGGCGCGGTCGGTGTCATCCAGCGCCTCATGCGGGAGCCGGAGTGAGCGGCGGCCGGCGGGTCGAGGCGACGACCACCTACGCGATCCTCGCGGTGATGTCGGTCGTCACCCTGCTGCCGTTCGTCAGCATCGTCCTCGCCTCGCTCAACCCGCCGGGCACCCTCGTGTCGGGGATGGCGGTCCCGACCCACCTCAGCCTCGAGAGCTTCCGGGAGGCGTGGACGACGGCCTCCTTCGGGCGCCTGCTGTGGTCGAGCACGAAGATCTGCCTCGCCGTCGTCCCGATCTCGGTCGTCTGCGCGACCCTCGCCGGCTACGCGCTCGGCACCCTGCGGGTCCCCGGCGCCGGCTGGATCTTCGGGGGTTTCCTCCTCGGGCTCACCCTCCCGGTCGAGCTCATCGTCATCCCGCTCTACTTCGACCTGCGCGCGGTGGGGCTGACCAACTCGGCGTGGGGCGTCATCCTCGCCGAGGCCGGGCTCTTCATGCCGTTCGGGATCTTCTGGATGCGCACCCACTTCCGCTCGATGCCGCGCGAGCTCGTCGAGGCGGCCCAGATCGACGGCGCGAGCTCGTTCGCCGTGCTGCGCCGCGTGCTGCTGCCCGTCTCGGTGCCGGCGCTGTCGACGATGGCCGTGCTCTTCTTCATGTGGTCGTGGAACCAGTTCCTCCTCGTGCTCATCCTCATCCAGGACCCGTCCGCCCGCACCGCCCCGGCGGGTCTCGGGTTCTTCGTCGGCCAGTACTCCAGCGACGTCCCGGTGCTCGCCGCCGGCACCCTCGTCGTCATCCTCCCGATCCTGGTGGTGTACCTCGTGTTCCAGCGCAAGTTCATCAGCGGCATGCTGCAGGGGGCGGTCAAGTGACGCCCGAGCCCTGGCCGCGTCCGACGGTCGGCGTCGTCGGCGCCGGGGGCATCGCCGCGCCGCACCTCGAGGCGTGGCGGCACCTGGGCGCCCGGTTGCTCGTCCACTCGCAGGACGGCGCGGAGGCGGCGGCGGCGCGCGTCGGTGCCGAGGTCGTGCCCTCCCTCGACGCACTGCTCGAGGCGTGCGACCTCGTCGACGTCTGTACCCCAACCCACACCCACCAGGACATCGTCCTGCGCGCCGCGGCGGCCGGGCGGGACGTCGTCTGCGAGAAGCCGCTCAGCCACCGGTACGAGGAGGCGGTGGCGATGATCGACGCGTGCGAGGCGGCCGGCGTGCAGCTGCACCCCGGCCAGGTGGTGCGCTACTTCCCGGAGTACGCGACGGCCCGCGAGCTCGTGGCGTCCGGCCGGATCGGGGCGCCCGCGGTCCTCCGGCTGACCCGTCGCGGTGCCCGCCCCGAGCGGTCGTGGTTCGCCGACGACGCGCGCTCGGGCGGCATCCTCGTCGACCAGATGATCCACGACTTCGACTTCGCCCGGTGGGTGGCCGGCGAGGTGGTCCAGGTCTTCGCCGCCGTCGCCGGTGCCGAGCCCGGCCCGACCGTCGCGACCGCCGTCCTCACCCACGCCGATGGTGCTCTCACCCACGTCCTCGGCGGCTGGGGCCATCCGCACGAGCGGTTCCGGACGACGTTCTCCGTCGCCGGGGCGACCGGCTTGCTGCGGCACGCGAGCGAGGGGACCGAGGGCCTGCGGCTCGACCTCCCCGAGGCCGGTGCGGGCGGCGAGCTGCTCCCGGGGGGCAGCGGGGCGAGCGTGCCGTTCGTCGCCGAGCTCGCCGAGTTCGCCGCCGCCCGGGCGGGCGGTCCGGCGCCCCGGGTGAGTGCCGCCGACAGCCTCGCCGCGCTGGAGATCGCGCTCGCCGCCCGCCGCTCGGCCGAGGTCGGTGAGCCGGTGCGGCTCGCGGGGGTCCCGGCATGAGGCCGCTGCGGGTCGGGCTGGCCTCCTTCGCCCACGTCCACGCCGCCGGGTACGCGCGGCTGCTGGCGGCCCGCCCCGACGTCGAGCTCGTGGCCGCCGACCCCGACGGCCGCACGCCGGGCGAGGACCAGGCGCGGGGGGCCGAGCTCGCGGCCGCCCTCGGGGTCCGGCACGTCGACGGCTACGACGAGCTCTTCGCCGAGGGGCTCGACGCGGTCGTCGTGTGCACCGAGAACGCGCGGCACCGGCCGGTCGTCGAGCAGGCTGCCGCCGCGGGCGTGCACGTGCTCTGCGAGAAGCCGCTCGCGACGACCCTCGAGGACGCCGTGGCGATGCAGGAGGCGTGCGAGCGGGCCGGCGTCCACCTCGTGACGGCCTACCCGGTGCGCTTCCACCCGGGCTTCCGCGAGCTGCGCGAGCGGGTCCGGCGCGGCGACGTCGGTCGCGTGCTCGCCGTCACCGGCACGAACAACGGTCAGGCGCCGATCGCGTCCCGGCGCTGGTTCGTCGACGCGGAGCTGGCCGGCGGTGGAGCCCTCATGGACCACACCGTCCACCTCGCCGACCTCCTCGACGACCTGTTCGACGACCGGCCGGACAGCGTCTACGCCCAGGTCAACCGGGTCGTCCACGCCGACGAGGTCGACGTCGAGACCGGTGGGCTGGTGGCCCTCACCTACCCCGACGGCCTCGTCGCCACCATCGACTGCAGCTGGAGCGCGCCGGCCAGCTACCCCGGCTGGGGCGGGCTGACCCTGGCCGTCGAGGGGGAGCGCGGCAGCATCGCGCTCGACGCCTTCTCCGAGCGGGTCGAGGTGTACGACGACCGGGTCGGCGGGCTGCGCTGGGAGCCGGTCGGGGTCGACCTCGACGCCCTGATGCTCGAGGACTTCCTCGCCACGGTCCGGGACGAGGGCGCCCCCCGGCGCGACGGCGGCGTCGGCCGGCGCACGTTGGAGGTCGTCCGCGCGGCCTATGCGTCGGCCGCGACCGGCCGGGCCGTCCCGCTGGGGGACTGACCCGCCCGCCTCGGCGTCAGCCCTCGGCGGCGGCGGTGACGGGCAGCGGCGCCGCCCCGCCGCCCCCGCGCTGACGACGCTTGACCCGGCCCTCGACGAAGCCGGCGACCTTGGTCAGGGTGTAGTTGATGAGGATGTAGACCAGGGCGACGACGAGGTAGGCCTGCACGGTGTTGGCGTACCCGGAGCCGAGGGTCTTGGCCGCCGTGAGCAGCTCGGGGTAGAGGACGATCGTGCCGAGCGCGGTGTCCTTGAGGATGACGACGAGCTGGCCGATGAGGGCCGGCAGCATCGCCCGCAACGCCTGGGGCAGCTGGATCGAGCGCATGGTCTGACCGGGGGAGAGCCCGATCGACAGGCCCGCCTCCGCCTGACCCGCGGGCAGCGAGTGCACCCCGGAGCGGACGAGCTCGGCGATGACCGAGCCGTTGTAGAGGGTGAGGCCGAGGACGACGGCGGCGAGGGGGGCGTACTGGTTCGGCAGCCAGGTCGCGGTGGCGAACCAGCCGAAGAAGAAGAACACCATCATGAGCAGCACCGGCACCGAGCGGAAGAACTCGACGACGACGCCGCTCACCCACCGCACCCACGTGAGGTGCGAGAGCCGGCCCATCCCGAAGACGAGGCCGTAGGCACCGGCGAGGACCATCGAGATCAGGGCCGCCTTGATCGTCTCCCAGAGGCCGGGCAGGAGGTAGTCGCTCCACACCGCGGAGTCGGTGACGAACGGGCTCCACTGGTAGCCCTGCAGCTGGTTGCGCTCGGACATCTTGCTGTAGACGAGCCAGAGCCCACCGAGCAGGAGGAGGACACCGACACCGGTGAGGACGTTGTGCCGCAACCGGGCCCGTGGTCCCGGGGCGTCGAAGAGGACGTTCTCGGTGCTCATCGCTTCACCGCCAGCCGCCGGGACAGGCTCGTGATGCCGACGCCGAGGGGGAGGGTGAGGATGACGAAGCCGAGCGCGAAGATGAAGAAGGTCGGCAGGCTCGCCCCCTCGTTCTCGGTGATCTGGGCGAGGAGCCCGGCCGACTCGGCGGTGCCGAGGATGACCGCGGCGACCGTCGTGTTCTTGATGAGCGCGATGAGCGTCGACCCGAGGGGGGCCACCGCTCCACGGAAGGCCTGGGGCAGCAGCACCTCCCGCAGTGACTGCCCGAAGGTGAGCCCGATGGAGCGGGCGGCCTCCGCCTGGCCCGCGGGGATGGTGTTGACGCCGCTGCGCAGGGCCTCGCACACGAACGCGGCGTGGTAGACGGCGAGCATCACCACCGCCCACCAGTACGCGTTGCGGCTCGCCTCCTGGGAGAACGGGATCTGGAGGATGTAGGTGATGCCGAGGATGCTGAAGAGCATGAGCAGGGTGAGCGGCGTGTTGCGCACGGTGTTCACGTAGAACGACCCGAGGAACCGCAGGACGCCGACGGGTGAGACCCGGAAGACGGCGAGGACGGTGCCGAGGACGAGCGCACCGACGGCGGAGAGCACCGACAGCTGGATCGTCACCCAGAAGGCACCGAGGATGTCGTAGTTGCTGAGGATGTCGCCCATCGGGGCACCTTTCGGCCGGGGCGGGGCCCGTCCCCGGTGATGCCGCCCACCCGAGGGGCGGACGGCATCACCGGGTCCGGGGCGCGGTCAGGAGCAGGCGTCCGGGGTGGGCGGGTTGCCCGCCGGCGGCTTGTAGCCGGCCGGCCCGAGGTTCGCGTCGACGATCTTCTGCCACTCGCCGTCGTCGATCATCTTCTTGATCGCGTCGGTCACCTTCTGGCAGAGGGCCGTGTCGCCCTTCTTGAGGCCTATGCCGTAGCGCTCCTCGGAGAACGGCTGGCCGACGACCTTGAGCTTGCCCTTGTACTGGTCCTGGGCGGCGTAGCCGGCGAGGATCGTGTCGTCGGTGGTCAGGGCGTCGACGCCGTTGGAGACCAGCGCGGCGACGCACTCGGAGTAGGTGCCGAACTCCTGGAGGTTGACCCCGGGCACCTTGTCCTTGACCTTCTGCGCGGACGTCGACCCGGTGACCGAGCACAGCTTCTTGCCGTCGAGGGTGTCCGGGCCGGTGATCGAGGAGTCGTCGGCCCGGACGAGCAGGTCCTGGCCGGCGACGAAGTACGGCCCGGCGAAGGAGACCTTCTCCTTGCGCGAGTCGGTGATCGAGTACGTCGCGACGACGAGGTCGACCTGGCCGGTGGAGATGAGGGTCTCGCGCTGGGCGCTGGGCGCCTGGACCCACTGGATGTCGCCCGCCTCGTGCCCGAGCTGCTTGGCGACGTACGTCGCGACGTCGACGTCCATCCCGGTGTAGTCGTTGCCCTTCTTGAGGCCGAGACCGGGCTGGTCGAACTTGATGCCGATCTTGATGCCGTTGCTGCCGCCGCCGCTCCCGCTGCCGCCGCCGTCGTCGCTGCTGCCACAGGCGCCGAGTCCGAGCGCGAGCGCCGCCGTGGCCGCGACCGCACCCCATCGTCGTGTCGTCATGTGCTGGTTCCTCCCTGTCGTGCCGGAGCCCTCGTGACCGGGCGCCGGCGTGGTGGGTCCCTCGTGGGTCAGTGGGTGAGGATCTTCCCGAGGAAGTCCTTGGCGCGGTCGCTCCGCGGGTTCGTGAAGAACTCCTCGGGCGTGCCCTCCTCGACGACCTGGCCGTCCGAGAGGAACACGACGCGGTTGGCCGCCTTGCGGGCGAAGCCCATCTCGTGGGTGACGACGATCATCGTCATCCCGCTCTTCGCGAGCTCGACCATGACGTCGAGCACCTCGTTGATCATCTCCGGGTCGAGCGCCGAGGTCGGCTCGTCGAAGAGCATCACCTTGGGGTCCATCGCGAGCGAGCGGGCGATGGCGACGCGCTGCTGCTGGCCGCCGGAGAGCTGCGCCGGGTACTTCTCGGCCTGGTGAGCCACCCCGACCCGCTCGAGGAGCTCGAGGGCGCGCTTCTCGGCCTCGGCCTTCTTCATGCCGCGGACCTTGATCGGCCCGAGGGTGACGTTCTCGAGGATCGTCTTGTGCGCGAAGAGGTTGAAGGACTGGAAGACCATCCCGACGTCGGCGCGCAGCGCGGCGAGCTCCTTGCCCTCCATGGGCAGCTCCTTGCCGTCGATGGTGATCGAGCCGGTCTCGAAGGTCTCGAGCCGGTTGATCGTGCGGCACAGGGTCGACTTCCCCGAGCCGGAGGGCCCGATGAGGATGACGACCTCACCCCGGCCGACCGAGAGGTTGATGTCCTTGAGCACGTGGAGGTCACCGAAGTGCTTGTTGACGTCGGTCATCACGACCAGGGGCTCGCTCATGCATCAGCAACCTAGCGACACAGGTGGCTCTCAGGGAAACGACGGCCCGGGAATCGCACCGGATCGTGACCGAACGGCAACCTCGGCGAGGTCGGCGACGCGGCGCGTGGCCATCCCCGTCGGCCGGCAGCCACGGATCGCGGCGGCAGGAGGACTGGTGACCTTCGGATTCAGGGGGCTTGGGGGAGTGTGGCCGCGAGAACCGTGGACGGACCCTCGCGCCGAAGGACCGGCCTGCGGCAGGATGCGGTCATGCCCGTGTCCCCGTCCGCCGTCCGCGCCTCGCTCGCCGACGCCGTCCCCGACGTCTACTGGACCGACCGGCCCGACCTGCGCCCGGCCGCTCGGCCGCCGCTCACCGGGCACGGCCACCGCGCCGACCTCGTCGTCGTCGGTGGCGGGTTCACCGGGCTGTGGGCCGCCGTGCAGGCCAAGGAGGACGACCCGTCCTGCGACGTCGTCCTCGTCGAGCGCGGGCGGCTCGGCATCGCCGCGTCCGGGCGCAACGGCGGGTTCGTCTCGCCCTCGCTGACCCACGGGTTGGCCCAGGGCGTCGCGTGCTGGCCGGACGAGGTCGAGACCCTCGAGCGGCTGGGGGCCGAGAACATGGCCGGCCTCGCCGCGGCGGTCGAGCGGTACGGCATCGACTGCGACCTGCACGTCCCCGGTGAGATGACCCTCGCGCTCGACGAGCGGCAGGTCGGCACGGTCCGCGAGGCGTACGCGCTGCACCGCGCCCACGGTGTGCCGGTCGAGCTCCTTTCGGGCGAGGAGGCGCGCGCCCGGGTCGACTCCCCGAGCTACCTCGCCGGGATGCACGACCCGACCGTCGGCCTCGTCGACCCCGCCCGGCTGGTCTGGGGCCTCGCCGCGGCCGCCGAGCGGCTCGGGGTGCGGGTGCACGAGGACACCGCCGTCACCTCGCTCGACGCCGACGGCGACGGGGTGCGGGTCGCGACGGAGTGGGGGAGCGTGCACGGCCGGCGGGTCGTCGTCGGCACCGGAGCGTTCCGCGGAGTGCTCAAGCGGCTCGCGCTCTACACGCTGCCGGTCTACGACCACGTCCTCATGACCGAGCCGCTGACCGCCGCGCAGCTCGCGGCGGTCGGCTGGGAGGGCCGCGAGGGGCTGACCGACGCCGGCAACCAGTTCCACTACTACCGGCGCACCCTCGACGACCGGGTCCTCTTCGGGGGCTACGACGCGAACTACCACTTCCCCGGCCGCATCGACCCGCGCCTGGAGCAGTCGGCCTCGCACGACCTGCTCGCCGAGCACTTCCTCGGCATCTTCCCGCAGCTCGAGGGCGTCCGGTTCACCCACCGCTGGGCGGGCGTCATCGACACGACGTCGCGCTTCACGCCCGTCTTCGGCACGGCGCTCGGTGGCCGGCTGGCCTACGCCGTCGGCTACACCGGGCTGGGGGTGGCCTCGACCCGCTTCGGGGCCCGGGTCGCGCTCGACCTCGTCCACGGTCACGACACCGAGGCCACCCGGCTCGGGATGGTCCGTCGCAAGCCGCTCCCGTTCCCGCCCGAGCCGTTGCGGGGGGTCGGCGTGCGGCTGACCCGGGCGAGCCTGGCCGCCGAGGACCGCACCGGCCGCCGCAACCTGTGGCTGCGCGCCATGGACGCCGTCGGCATCGGCTTCGACAGCTGACCTTCGGAGCGCCCGGCCCGCACGGCTCACGTGTAGAAGGTCGTGTCCTTCGACGTCGTCCGGAACGAGAGGTTCATCCAGTACAGGCGGTCCTCGGGGATGGAGAGGTTGCCGGTGCAGTTCGTCGACTTCTTGAAGCCCGCGTCGTTCGCGGTGGCGAAGGTGCCGCCACCCGAGGGGCCGATGCGGGCCGTGGCCATGACGCCCTTGACGTAGCTGCGCACGCAGAGGGTGTCGGTGAGGTCGTCGTACCAGGCCTTGGCGACGACGGTGCCGCTGCCGTTGCGGATCCTCAGGGTCGCGTCGTTGGCGGCGGCGGGGGCTGCCGTGGCGACGGCGATGCCGAGTCCGGCGAGGGTGGCGGCGACGGTGGTGGTCCGAGTGGGTCTCATCCGTCCACCCTGCGGGCCTCGGCTGCGCGGGCGCTGCGATCCCGCTGTGTCGGAGGGGTCGGTGTCGAGTCGGACGCAGGCGATGAGGTCACGACAGCGCCTGTCTCGGTCACAGGTGCCTCACATCCCGTGTCGAGCCGCCGTGCAGCGAGGGGGAGTTCGCTCGGGTCAGAAACGCACGACGGGCGCTCCGGTGTCCTCCGGCACCACGTTCCGTCCCGCCGAGCCGCCCGGAGGACGGAGGACCGATGCGCATCGCCCGAGGGCTCGCCGCACTGCTGGTCGGGTCGATGGCGGTGGGCGTCCTGGCAGCCGCCGCGCTCGCGCCCGGTGCGCTCGCCGCCTCCGTGGCCACCGAGGGGGCCGTCGGTGGCTTCGAAGGGATGCCCGCCACCCTGCCCGCCGACGGGCTCGTCGGCCCGTCGCGCATCCTCGACGCATCGGGGCACCTCATCGCGACCCCCTACTCCGAGGACCGGGTCGTGGTGCCCCTCGACCGGATCGCGCCCATCATGCGCCGAGCCCAGGTGGCCATCGAGGACAGCCGGTTCTACGACCACGGGGCGCTCGACCTGCGCTCCCTCGGGCGGGCACTCGTGGCGACGGCCGACGGCACCATCGAGGGCGCCTCGACGATCACCATGCAGTACGTCAAGCTCGTGCTCGAGTCGGGCGCTCGGGCCGAGGGCGACCCCGCGGCCGAACGGGCCGCCGTCACCCAGCAGGGCATGGCTGGGGTCGCCCGCAAGGTCGACGAGCTGCGGTACGCGATCCGGCTGGAGCGCACCGAGACCAAGGACCAGATCCTCGCCGGCTACCTCAACCTCGCCTACTACGGCGACCACGCGTACGGCGTGCAGGCGGCTGCGGAACGGTACTTCTCGGTGCCGGCGAGCCGCCTCGACTACGTCCAGGCCGCGCTGCTCGCCGGGGGCGTCCGGGCTCCGTCGGCCACCGACCCGCTGGTCCACCCGCAGGCGGCACGCGAACGTCGAGACGTCGTCCTCGAGCGGATGGCGCAGCTCGGCGTCATCACCCCGGAGCAGGCGCGTCGTGGTGAGGCCGTGAGCATCGCCTCGATGCTCCACCCGAGCCGACCGCAGGGCACCTGCGCCGGCTCGCCCGAGCCGTACGAGTGCACCTACGCCCTCGCGTGGCTCGAGCAGGACCCGGCGCTGGGCGGGTCGCCGGCCGCCCGCCTGGCCGCGGTCGACCGCGGCGGCCTGACCATCAGGACCACCTTCCGGCCGGGGCTCTCGGCGTCGGTCCGGTCCGTGCTCGACTCCCGCGTCCCGGTGGGTGACCCGTCAGGGGTGGGCTCGGCGGCGGCAGTGGTGGAGCCTGGGACCGGTCACGTGCTCGCGATCGGGCAGACCAGCCGCTTCTCCGGACCCGGTGCCACCCAGGTGGACTGGGCCGTCGACCGGGCCGACGGCGGGGCGACCTACGGCTTCCAGAGCGGCTCGACCGCGAAGCTCTTCGTCCTCGCCGCGGCGTTCGCCGCGGGAGTCCCCGAGACCGCCACGGTGGACGCCCCCGCCGCCGGGCCGTCGTTCGCCGCGACCGTCACGCCGGCCGAGAACACCGACTCCTGCCGCGGGTGGCCGGACTGGCGGGTCTACAACGACGAGGTGTGGCGCGGCGGCCCGATCTCGCTGTGGCAGGCCACCGCCCAGTCGGTCAACACCGCGTTCGCCGCCCTGACGACGAGGGTGGGACTGTGCCACGTCCTCTCGACGATGCGGGCGCTCGGCGTCCACCAGGGCGACGGCACACCGGTCCCTCCCTACCCGACGGTCGCCCTCGGCGCCGCCAGCGTCTCACCCGTCACGCTGGCCGCCGCGTACGCCGCGGTGGCGTCCGGCGGCACGTGGTGCCGGCCGGTGCCGGTGACCTCGGTGGTCGACGCGACGGGGCGGGCGATCCCCGTTCCCGGTGCCGACTGCCACCGCGCCCTGCGCCCCGCGGTCGCCGCCCAGGTCGCGGACGTGCTCCAGGCGCCGCTGGTCGACCCGCGGGGAACGGCCAGCGGGCTGGGACTGCCCGGCCGGCCTGCGGCGGGCAAGACCGGGACGACCGACAGCCACGCGCAGACGTGGTTCGTCGGCTTCACCCCCCAGCTCTCCACGGCGGTGTGGGTGGGAACGCCGGCCCGGCCCTTCGGCATGACGGACGTGACGATCGGCGGCCGCTTCTACCCCGGCGTCTACGGCTCGAGCATCGCCGCCCCGGACTGGCACGACATCATGACGGCCGCCTCGTCCGGGATGCCGGTGGAGCCGCTGCCGACCGCGGGCGGGGCCCGACGATGACCGGCCGTACCGGCCGTCCGGACAGGGAGGTGAGGAGGATGCGCTCCGTCACGACGAGGACCGCACGGTTCACCACGGTGGTGCTTCTGGGCGCCGGCGGGCTCAGCGCCTGCGGGCTCGCGAACGAGGGCACGGTGTCGGCCGGACGCACCGGCACGGCCGACGCGCAGGTGGTCGTCGACGTGACGACGTCCCCGTCGACCTGCCAGGTCTCGACGGGCTCCTTCGCGCTGCAGCGTGGTGCGGTCGCCTTCGTGGTCCGCAACACGGGCCGGGCCGATGCCTCCTTCTCGTTCCTCGCCGACGGCAACGACTCGATCGGCGAGGTGCCCTCGCTCGCTCCGGGCAGCACTCGCACCCTGCTCGTCGAGGACGTCGTCCCCGGGCCGTACACGGTCGCCTGCAGCACGGACCGCGGGACCGTGCGCCACGACCTCCAGGTCACCGGGGTGGCCGGCTGACCCCGGGTCGTCCCACCGGGGCGGGGGTCAGGCGACCCGCTGCCCCAGGCCCTCGCGCAGCTCGGTGAGCATCCGCCGCAGCATCCTCGAGACCTGCACCTGGCCCATCCCGGTCGCGGCCGCGATCTCGCGCTGGGTGAGCTCCTCGACGAACCGCAGCTCGAGGACCCGCCGCTCGAGGGTGGTCCGCCGGCGGACGAGCTCGACGAGGACCAGGTGCGTCTCGAGGTCGGTGTAGTCGTCACCCTCGACCGGGACCGCGTCGCCGATGGTGCCACCGTCGTGGGCCGGGGACTCGAGGGACACCGGGTGCAGGCCGCTCGAGCAGGAGCGAGCAGCACGGACCTCGTCGATCCCGCAGCCGAGGGCTCGGGCCAGGTCGCCGAGGCTCACGGTGCCGGCGAGGCGCTGCTGGAGGGCCGGCTCGACGGTCCACAGCCGGATCCGCCGCTCCTGCACCGGTCGTGGCGGACGCACCACCCAGGCCTGGTCGCGGTAGTAGTGCAGCAGCTCACCGGTGATGGTCGGGACGGCGAAGGCGACGAACCCGTGCCCACGTCCGACGCGGTAGCGGTCGACGGCCGCGACGAGCGCGGTCCGGGCCACTTGCTGCAGGTCCTCCTCGTCGAGCCCCCACCGCCAGTACCGGTGCGCGACGGCGTCGGCCACGCCGAGCATCCGCTCGACGATCTCGGCGCGCAGCCGTCGTCGTTCGGACTCCTCCGTGCTGCGGCCGAGCTCCGCGAACAGGCGCTCGACCTGCTCGTCGTTCGAGGTGGTCAACGGTGGTCCGGGGTTGTGTCGGGTCGTCTGCATGGCCACCTGTCGTGTCGTCGGAAGCGGTTGTGGTGCAACAGGATCGGTTGGTATAGACACGTTCTGGATCCTGTGGCCAACGCTAACGAGGCACGCTGGGAGGGCTCTGGACGTTGCCGGCGAACTTCACGCGAGCGGGCTGTGCGCGGTCAGTCCGTTCGGCCCCGCCGGGCGACGGCGTCGATCGTCACGGCCACGAGGAGCACGACCGCCGTGACGACGTACTTCGCGGCGGCGCTGAAGCCGAGCAGGCCCATCCCGTTGTCGATGGCCGCGATGACGAGGCCGCCGAGCACGCCGTGCAGCATCTTCCCGCGACCGCCGAAGAGGCTCGTCCCACCGATGACGGCCCCCGCGACGGCGTAGAGGACGAGCGTGCCCCCGTCGAGGGACGTCGAGATGGAACGCAGCCGGGAGGCGTAGACGACCCCGGCGATCCCGGCCGTGAGGGAGCAGAGGAGGAAGGAGAGCGTGCGGATGCGCGCGAGGCCGATGCCCGCGCGGCGGGCCGCCTCGGCGTTGCCCCCGACCGCGTAGACGTAGAGGCCGAAACGACGCCGCCCGAGCAGCCAGGACCACAGGACGAGCACGGCGAGGACGACGAGGACGACGACGGGCAGGCCGAACACCGGGGCGAGGATGCCGCGGTCCGCGTTGGCGACGAGGACGAGCGCGACGGCCCCGACGAGGGCGCCGCCGATCTTCGCCGCAGTGAGGACGGCCGGGGGAGCGGCCACGCCGGAGGACCGGCGGCGGGCGTCCCGACGCCAGGTGAGGACCCCGTAGACGACGACGCCGGCGAGCGCGACGACCCAGCCCGCGAGCCGTGGGAGGGTGCTGCTGGAGATGCCGTTGACCACGTCGTCCTGGACGAGGATGGAGCCTCCGTTGCCGAGGACGAAGAGCATGACGCCGTTCCAGAACAGCAGCCCGGCGAGCGTGACGACGAACGAGGGCAACCCGATCCGGGTGATGAGGGTGCCCTGGAGGGCACCGATCGCGGCCGTGGCGGCGAGCGCGGCGAGGACGGCTGCCCACCACGGCCAGCCGACCTGTGGCTGCACCAGGGGGCGACGACGACGGCGCCGACCCCGGCGACGAAGCCGACTGACAGGTCGATCTCGCCGAGCAGGAGGACGAAGACCTCGGCCATCGAGAGGAGCGCGTAGACGGCGGCCTGGACGAGGAGGTTGACGAGGTTGCCGGTCGTGAGGAAGTGGCGGTCGAGGCTCTCGAAGATCACCGAGACGAGCAGCAACCCGCCGACGACGGGCAGGACGCCGGTCTCGCCGCCCTTGATCCGTCGCCACCCCAGGGCGACGTACTCGCGGGCCGTCACTGCCTCGGTGGGCCCCGCCAGGACCGTGGCGGTGGGTCCGTCCGGCGGGGTCGGGGTGGCGGCTCGCCGTCCGGTCGCGGTGTCGTGGTCGGTCATCGGGCCACCTCCCGGTCGCTCTGCCCGGTGGTCATGAGGTCGACCACGATGCGCTGGTCGATCTCACCGATCGGGCGCACGTCGACCATGCGGCCCTGGCGCATCACGGCCACCCGGTCGGCCACCTGGAACACGTCGGTCATGTTGTGCGAGATGAGCAGGACGGCGTGGCCTCGGTCGACGAGGGTGCGCACGAGGTCGAGGACCATCCGGGTCTGGGCCACTCCCAGGGCGGCTGTCGGCTCGTCCATGATGACGAGCTTCGACTCCCAGAGAACGGCCTTCGCGATCGCGACCGACTGCCGCTGGCCACCGGACAGGGACGCCACGTGCTGGCGGACCGAGCGCACGGTGGTCACCGCCAGGTCGCGCAGGGTGTCGGTGGCGGCCTGCTCCATCGACAGGTCGTCCAGCTGCCTGCGGCGGAGCCGCTCGCGACCCAGGAACATGTTCTGGACGATGTCGAGGTTGTCGCAGAGGGCGAGGTCCTGGTACACGGTCTGGATGCCGAGGGCGGCCGCGGCGGCGGGGCCGTCGAGCCGGACCGGGCTCCCCTCCCAGATGATCTCGCCGGCGTCCGGGGCGTAGATGCCGGCGATGCACTTGATGAGGGTCGACTTGCCGGCGCCGTTGTCCCCGGCGAGTGCGGTGACCGCACCGCCGGGGACGTCGAGGTCGACGCCCGCGAGCGCCTCCACCGCACCGAAGGTCTTGGTCACCCCGCGCAGCCGGAGGAGCGGCTCGTCGGACGTGCTCACGTCAGCCGATCCCGGCCGCGGTGCAGGCGGCCTTGACCGCCCCGGCGCAGAGCTTGGCCACCGTGACGGTGCCGTCCTTGACGACGGTGTCCTTCATGTTCGCGGGGGTGACCCAGATCGGGGTCGTGTACACGGACTTCACCTCCTGCGAGGTCTTGCTGTCCTTGGTCGTCGAGTTGACGAGCGACGACGGCGGGGTCGCCCCGGCCCGCAGGTAGATCGCCAGGGCGGCGGCCGCCTGCGCCTCGAGGTAGATCGGCTTGTAGACGGTGCCGCACTGGTAGCCGGTCAGCACGTTCTGCAGGCCGGGAAGGGACGCGTCCTGGCCGGTCGTCGGGAAGGTCTTCGGCTTGACGCCGTTGCCCTTGAGGATGGAGATGACCGCGTTGGCGTTGTCGTCGTTCGGGGTGATCGCGGCATTGATGCCGGGGTGGGCCGTCAGCTGCTGCTGGAAGGTCGTCGCGGCCTGCTGGGGGACCCAGGTGCCCGCGGGCTCCCCGGCCTTGGTCCACGCTCCGGAGCTGAACTTGGAGCTGAGCACCCCGTTGTAGCCCTGGGCGAAGAGGGTCGCGTTGTTGTCGGTCGGGTCGCCGTCCATGACGAGGACGTTCGGCTTCGCGACCTTCCAGTCCTGGACGCACCGGACGAGGCCCTGGCCCATGAGCTCGCCGACCTTGACGTTGTCGAAGCTCACGTAGTACCGGTCGTTGGGACCGCCGGTGACGAGCCGGTCGTAGTCGATGACGGCGAGACCGGCGGCCTTGGCCTTGGCCTCGATCGCCGCGCCGCTGCCGGGGTCGAGCGGGTCGACGAGTAGGACGGAGGCACCGGCGTTGATGTCGGCCTCGGCCTGGGTCTGCATCGTCGAGGCGCTGCCGTTGGCGTTGTCGATCTTGAACTGCGCCGAGGTGAGACCGGCCGCCTCGAAGGCCTTCTTGAGGTAGGGGGCGTCGTACTGGACGTAGCGCGTCGACGTCGTGGTGTCGGGCAGGAGGACGCCGACCATCCCCTTGCCCTGCTTCGCGAGGCCGGCGAGCTCCTTCATCATCGAGAAGTCGGCCGTGAAGGCGGAGGCGTCCACCTGTGGCACGGCAGCGGAGGTCGACGTGCTGGGGGACGAACCGGATCCGGTCGCGGCGGAGCCGCACCCGGCGAGGACCGTTCCCGCCGTCGCCGCCACTGCCACGATCGTCACTGCTCGACGCGTCGTCACCATGATGTGTGTCCTTCCCTGGGCTCGAGGCCCGTGCGCCGCGTGCGCCGGGCCTGCTCCGCCACTACCCCAGGGGGCATGGTTGAGACAGGGTGGTCCCGGTCGCGCAGGGCGCGGTTCGACCCTGCTGGTCGAGGCAGCCGCGGGGGCACACGACGAGGCTTCGTGGTCGTTGATCCAGGAGTTGCGTGGGGTCCGTTGCGGGTCATCTCCGGGACGTGGGCGCCGACCTCGATGCGGACGGACCCGTACCTGCGCTCCCGCAGGCGACGTCATCCACGGTTCGAGTGGGGCGTGTCGGGCTTGAACCGACGACCGACGGATTATGAGTCGCTACTCACGCATCCTGACCTGTCGCGCCCGGTATCGATTCGTGCTCAGGAGAGGCCTTCCCGACGTTGGTCGTCCTGGCCTGTTGGGGACCACCCTGCGGGGTGGCGTAGCAGACCGTTAGCAGAAGGAGCGTCATGACGAAGCCCAAGGAGCCACCCCGCTACGAGACCCCGGAGGAGTGGGCGCAACGCGTGCTCGCCGAGCAACGGCCCGCCGCCCCAGCAACTCGTCGACCACATCCGGCGGCTCCGTCGCGAGACCGCCCGGAAGACCGCTGAGGGTACCGAGACCCACAGCTGAATAGCGGCCCCGGCAGGTGCGCCAACACCTTCCGGGGCCTTGGACCGATCACCTGAGATAGAGGAGAACGACCGTGAGGAACAGCATGACGCATGGCACCGAGGCGCCGTTCCGTGTGGGCGACAAGGTGAGCGTTCGGACGGCGAAGACCGCCTGGACGGTGGAGTGGATCAGCCCTTCTGGCGAGTGGCTGAGAGCCAAGTCGCCCGCAGGCATGACGCGCAGCTGGGACTGCGCGCAGCTGCGGCTGGTCGAGCGCGGAGAGGCCGAGTGGACGCACGAGCCCGATGGGAGAGTCACCACGCCGGACGGCAAGGTCATTCGCAGGAGCGACCAGAACTTTGCCGTGGTCACCGAGTGGAGCACGCCCGTGCTCGGCTTCTGGTCCGGGGAGCCTTCCTCGGTGACCGTCGAGCTGGCACGGGACCACGAGATGCAGCGGTTCCTGTTCATCGCTCTGGCCGGTGGCGTCGGCGACGACGACAGGGACCGCAGGGTGGCGCTGGGCAAGCGGGCCGTGCTCGAGCTCGCGGCAACGCTGGCCCTGCTAGCCAACGCGATGTGACTTAGCCGCAGTCCTGCTCGATGTCGACGAGCCGACGGTGCGAACGCGCCTTCGATACCGTGTCGGCACCGAGGGGAAGGAGGCGGCGAGGTGACCGAGGAAGAGCCGAGCATCACCAAGATCGCCACCGAGGCGCTCTATGAAGCCCACTACCGGGAGGACTGGTCCGTCCGACTCGCTGACCTGCGGGACACGGTTCCCGTCGTCCTCGAGGGGATCTTCCTCGCCTGGTTCATCTTCATCGTGGGCGGCGTCGTCCTGGTCGCGTTCTGGGTACTCGGCGCCGGGCTCACAGGGAGCGGATTCCTGATCGGCGCTCTCATGGTCGCCCTTCTCGCGACCGGGTACGTCAGCGCCACCCGGCACCGTCAGGTGCGTCAGCTCACCGAGGCGCTCGAGGCGATCGAGCGCGCCGACAGAGCGTGAGCGACGAAGAGCGGTTCGTTCACTTCGCTGCCACCGCGGCAGTGTCGGCGATCGACCGCTACGTAAACGCCGAAGATGAGGACCGCCTCGATGACGCGGCCGCGGCCGTGTCCGAGGTGCTCTTCTGGTGGGGGATCCTTGCCGAGGCGCCCCCCGCCGACGAGAGCTCAGGTGAGCATGAAGCGGCGCTTCGGTTCGCGCGGAACTGTGCCGCCCATCGTCGCCTGACCACCCGCACTCACGAGGGGCTCCACTGGCCTCGGCAGTGGCCCCTCCGGTGGAACAAGCGGTTGGTCTGGGCCCCCACTACGACAGTCGAGGAGGGGGCGCGGGACCTCCACGCGCCTCGCGTACAGGCTCAACGCGCCGCCTACGAAGCGCATCTCGCGGGAATGGAGGTGCTGTCGGAGTTACTCCGGCTGCGGGAGCACGTCGCAGCCTCCCTGGCCTCTTCTAGCGGCCGTGCACCGGCCGCGGAAGGCCCCGAGGTCGAGGACTGAGCAGGTGCGCCAGGACGGCAGGTGTCGCCGCAACCACCGCGACGGACTCGGTCGGCGTCCCCGGGCCCTCGCCTCTCACGCTGACGGCGTCGAGCTGAAGGCCGGCATCCAGGAGCTTCGCGAGGCGCTTCGCGTGACCCTTGCTGATATAGCCGAGGGTCTCGCCGGCCGGGCTGCGAACCGCCACGGCGTTGGGGTCGTGCTTGTTCTCGGGCTCGCGGACCAGCTGCACTGGGCGGCCGGGGCGCAGGTCTGCGCGGCGGCAGGCGGCGCGGTGGTAGCTCTCTCCGCGCACGTTGTAGGAGTAGACGCCGGCGCGGAAGAGCCGGCGATCGGTCGGACCAACGAGGAGACCGGTCGAGTCCTCGCAGAGTCGAAGGTTCCGCGCGCCGCCGCTGTCGCGGTAGTCGATCAGATGCAGGGGAGGGAAGCCGTCAGGGCCGGGCAGGAAGCGGTCGGGGTCACCGTCGCTGGGGACGTACCAGCTGGGCTGCCGAGATGCTGAGGGGTGCGCCTGCGTGCTCGTCACGGCCGCGACACCCGTCCGGGCATCCCTCTTCTTGAACCTGTCGAGCCACCCCATCGCTCGACGGTAGCCGACCGCCGCCGTTGCGGCTCAGAAGTAGGTCTCGATGATCACGCGGCCCCCTGCGCCGGCCCCGCCCGCGCCTCCCGCGGTCGCGGCGAACGCGCCGGAGCCGCCGCCGCCGTAGCCGGTGGCGTTTGCCCCCGGCGCCTGGGAGGTGCTGACGGCCCCGGGCGGGGACCACGCCGACGACCCGCCCGCGTTCGCGAGGGTGGAGGTGCCGCCGAGGATCCGCCCGGCCGCGCCGCTGCCACCGTTGGCGATGATCGTGCCGCCGGAGCCGGTACCACCTGCGCCGCCCGCGGCTGCCGCCGAGCCGGTCGTCGACGCCCCGCTCCACGACCCGCCCGTGCCGCCGCCGGCCGAGAGCGTCGAGAACGCCGACGCCCCACCGGAGCCGCCCGGGGCGGTGCTGTTGCCGCCCGCGCCGCCCGCGCCGACGGTGACCGTCTCGCTGGACCCGAGGTCTGACGCGGCGAAGATGTGCTCCACGTAGGCACCGCCGCCTCCGCCGCCGCCGGCTGCTTGGCCGGACCCGCTCGAGGCCGAACCACCGCCAGCTCCGCCGCCGACCAGGCGCACTCGGACCCACTTCGCGCCCGCGGGCTTGGTCCAGGTGCCGCTGCTCGTGAACGACTGCACGTCGGGCGGGTCGGACCACGCGAAGGCGTTGTTCAGGCCGGCCCTGCTCGGGGCGGATCCAGATGAGAGGCCACCAGACATCATGTCTCCTTGGTGAGAGAGGTTGTGTTGCAGGAATTGGCTGGCTGGGGGGTGACGGGCATCAGCGGGACCCCCTTCCAGAAGCGATCGCGCGGGCCTGGCCGCTGATACCGGATGCGGTGCCGGAGTGCGCGCCGGCCCGGACCGCGTCGGCGATGGCCACGCCGTTGGAGCGGACCGCGGCGGCGATGGCTGCGACGTCGTCCGGGTGCAGGCGCGTCAGTGGGGCAGGGCCGGCGTAGTGGGAGGCGCCGAAGGAGCGTGCGCCCGACCCGACCTCGCCGCCGCCCGCGAATCGGGGAACGCTTCCGGCCCGGACGGCGGCCCGGAGGGCGTACATCTCGGACTGGCCGCCGAGCTTGGCGACCTCGGCCGCGGTCCAGACGTGCTCGCCGTTGGAGAGCATCGCGGGGATGGAGTCGGACGTGCCGGTGCCGGGCCCGACGATGGCCCCGCCCGTGGCACGTCCGTCGCCGAACTGGCCGGCGTTGACCTTGGTGTTGCCGACCTGGACGGTGCCGACCGTGAGCGTGACGTGCTTGTCCCGGATGTTGTGCAGGTAGTCCTGCGCCTGCTGCAGCCCCGACAGGCCGACCGTCTTGAACGTCGCGACCGTTTGCTTCGACGGCGGGATGGCCAGCACCTGCTCCACGTAGAGCCGTGCCGCCTCCTCGGTCAGGCCCATCCGGCGCGCCGTCTGGTACAGCTCCTCACGCGAGGTCCGCAGCTGGCTGTCGAGCTCCTGCTGGCCGGCTCCGGCCGCCTGCATGGCACCCAGCTGCGCGTTGAGGGCGCTGGCCACGTCGTCCAGGGCGGCCTCGTTCCGCAGACCAGCCTCGGTGTTGGTGTCGAAGCCAGTCTTGTTGTCGTTGAGGGCCTTCCCGTTCTCCTTGAGCGCCTCGGAGATGGCGGCGATGGACTCCTTCACCTTGCGGTTCGCGGCGCGCACGTCGAGCTGCGGCTGGTTGAGGTCGTTGAGGGTCTTGATGAAGTCCTCGGTGGACTGCTTCGCCTGGTCGGTCTCGGTGGTGACCTCGGACATCGAGCTGGCCAGGTCGCTGCCGCTGCCCGCGGCGAGCGTCTGGCCGTTGTTGATCGCGGCCAGCGCCTCCTGGTACTGGGGGAACTTCGCCTTCAGCTCATCGACCGAGATGCCCTGAGCCTCAGCGGCCTTGGCAAACTGGGCGAAGAGTGCCGCGGCCTGATCGGTGTTGCCACCCGAGGCGAGCTGCCCCAGCGCACCATCGAGCTCCTCGAGCCGGCGGGAGGCGTACTCGGTGCTGGACTCGACGTCGACCATGCCGAGCGTGACCGTGGTTAGCAGGGTGTCCATGCCGCTGTTGATGTCGTCGACACGGGTGGGATTGAACGCCCGACTCAGGATCTCCCCGGTGGAGTCCAGCTCGCCCGAAACCAGTGCCGAGCTGTCGGCCGCTTGCTTCAGCATGTCGTCGAAGGCCGACACCGCGTCGGTGGACGCCAGGAGGTCCTTAGTCAGCTGCTCGACGCCGAAGTCTCCGGCCTTGCTGCTGTTGAGCGCGGCCCCCGCGGCGGCCACCGCGGCCAGCGCCACGACTGCCTTGCCGAGGAGCTTGCCGGACTTCTCCGACGACACCCCGAGGGCTTCGATCGTCCGGCGGGCGGCCTGCACCCCTCGGACGGTCTTGATGGCGGCCCCGCTGAAGAGCAGGATGCCCGTCGTCACCGTCGCGATCCTGACGACGGTGGACTGCGTGCTCGGGGACAGGTCGTTGAAGCTGTTCGCGAGGTCGCCGGCCGCCTCCGCGGCAGACGCCACGGTCGGGGCAAGCGCCCCGCCCATCGTGATGGCCGCGTCGTTCGCCTTGTTCTTCGCGATCTCGATGCGGGAGGCCGCGGTCTGGTACCGCTTCTCGGCCTCGGTCGTCAGGGCGTTGTTCTGCTCCCACGCCTGGTTGCCCAGCTGCAGGGAGTTGGAGAGCAGGTCGCCGGCGCCGGCCATCTTCAGCAGCGCGGCGGAGGTCCGGACGTCGGACTGGCCGAGCTCGTCGAGCGTGGTGAAGACGTCGCCGCCGGACTCCTTGATCCGGTTCAGGCCGTTGGTGAAGAGCACCATCGCCTGGGCCGGCGACTCGGTGAACTTCTTCGCGAACTCGTCGGCGCTGACCCCGGCCACGGAGGCGAAGCCCGTGAGGTCCTTCCCGCCCTGCTTGACGGCCTTGCTCATGTCGATGAGGACCTTCGACACGGCCGTGCCGCCGGCCTCGGCCTCGATGCCCACCGACGCCAGGGCATTGGAGATGGCCAGCAGCTCGGGCTCGGTCAGACCGACGATCTTGCCCGCGCCGGCGATGCGGGAGGCCATCTGGACGATGTCCCGCTCGGTCGAGGCGCCGTTGTTGCCGAGCGCGACGAGGGTCGACCCGAACTTTCGGACGCCCGCGGCGCCCTCGCGCTCGAGCAGGCCGGTGACGTTGCCGATCTGCGCGATCGCGGTGGCGGCCTCGTCGGACGAGAGGTTCGTCGACTCCGAGAGGTCGACCATCGTCTTGGTGAAGCCGAGGATGTCCTTCTGCTTCACCCCGAGCTGGCCGGCCGCCTCCGCGACGCCTGCGATCTCCTCGGCCGACGCCGGCAGCTGCTTGGACAGGCCCCGCAGGCCCTGCTCGAGCTGCGCCATCTGCTCGGGCGTGCCGTCGACGGTCTTGGTGACGCCCGTCCAGGCGGTCTCCCAGTCGATGGCGGCCTTGGTGACCAGGCCGAGCCCTGCGGCGCCGACGAGCCCGGCGCGGGTAAGAGTGGTGCCGACCTTGTCGAGCTCTTGCCCCGCCTTGACGACCTTCTTCGCGGAGGTCTCGACGTCGTCGCCGAGGCCCTTCATGTCGCGTCGGGCCTGCGCGATCGCGACCTCTACCCTGACGCGCACGGAACGGTCGCTCACAGCGCCCGCCGCCCCTCGCCGCGAAGGAGGTTGTCCGACGCGGCCATCTTGACCACGTCGGCGAGCCCCCTCAGGACCTCGCGCGCCTCGACCGGCGTGTCAGCGTCGTCAGCAAGGGCGTCGTCGAGCCACCGCGAGACGGCGGCCGCGTCGCTCGCTGGGAGCTGCGCGGCCGCCGCGCCGAGGCGGACGAGCGCTCGCCGAGACAGGAACGGCAGCCGCTCGAAGCGCTTCGTCTCGTCAGCCACGGCCCCTCCCGGTGGTGTGAGGGGTGGCGGTGGGCGCAGGACCGTCGTCGGCACCCGCCGCGGCGGGCAAGGAGTGCGCCGGAGGAAGCGCCACCTCGGGACCTTCGCTCCGGCGGGACCTCGTTGCCCCGCCGGTGGCGTTGACGCCCGTACCGCCACCCCGGCTCATCCGACTGACACCCCCGCCTTGGCCGCGTCGGCGACCAACCGGGAGCGGATCTGCCGCAGCCCACCTGGGGTGTTCGTGACCGCGTGGTAGTCCTTGGCCATGGCGGCGGAGCGTTCGGTGCGGTCCTGGCTGCGCAGGCGCCGCTCGAGGTCAGCGGCGCGCTCGTCGGCCGCCTCGATCTCGGCGTCCAGCGCCTCGAGCTCGGCCTGCCAGTCCCGCTGCGCCGGCGGTGCGAGCCACAGCCCCTCGATCAGGACCACCCCGTCACGAACCACCGACGGCAGGTCGTCCCACTCGATGGCGCGCAGGGCATCGACGGGTGAGACCTCAGCCTTCAGCTCCTGGATCGACCGGTCTCCGGCGACGACGTCGGCCAACCCGAGCGCGAGGTCACGTCGCGCCTTGGACCCGGCCACGGCGTCGACGAGGGACCACCGGGGCGGTGTCTCGAACTCCACCCTCTGGACCTGACCTGTGTCGAACCTCTCCCGGGCCGCGACGTCAGGGCTGACCAGGTTCACCTCGCACTTGGTGTGCTGCTGCAGCTGCTTCACGAAACGGTCCGTCTTCGCGTCGAAGTCGGCCAGCGCCTTCTCCGCCTCCGCGATCTGCGGCCCCACGAGGTCCGCCTCAGCGCGCAGCGCCGCCACCTCCACCCGGCGAGCGCGAGAGCGAGCCTCCGTGGCGGCCCGGTCCTGCAGCTCCACCGACGCCCGCAGCTGGCTCAGGCGCGCCGCGAGCCGCTCCCCAGCGTCAGGGTCGTCCGTGTCGAGCAGGTCCGCGCCGGCGGTCGCCTCGAGCTGCCCGGCCTCCAGCCGGTGCGCGTCCCGCGTGGCCTCCGCGCGCACCGCGCGCTCCCGCATCGCCTCGAGCTCGCTCACGAGCTGAGCGAGCTCGATCGTCCCGCCCGCCGCGGTCATCGCCCCGCCTCCCGGATCGTGCGGCGCTTGGACTCGGCAAGCGCCTGCCGGGCCTCGCGCGCCCGCTGCGCTTCGCCGCGAGCCTGCGCGTCGAGGGCCTCCACGATCTGGTCCGTGGACCAGCCGTTCCGGGCCGCCGACTCCAGGCGCACCTTCACGGCCGCCTCCGCGTAGATCTCCGAGGCCCTCGGGGATGACTTGGGCCACGCGGCCCGGTGCGCCTCCACCAGCCGGCTGCGGGCCTCCTCAACCCGGCTGGCTCCTGCCTCGCCCCCGGCCTCCTCGACAGCCGCCGGCGCGACCGTGGCATGTCCGTGACTCGCCAGGACCTCCAGGCCACGCTCAGTCACGAGCGAAGCCACCCGACCGGCCTGCACCTGCGAGTCGAAGGTCGGGGCGACCGCCCGCTCCGGCGCCCACCCCATGGCCAGGTTCTCCATGACGTACCGGGCGCCGCTCTCGGAGTAGCCGGCCGCAACCAGGTCGGCCTCCAGCGACGGCGCCGCCGGCTCGCTGGCTCGCGAACCGAATGCCTCGGCGACCACGCGATCCAGCTCCGGCTGGTCCGTTGCCGACCGGCCGCGGCCGAACGCCATCGCGACGGCGTCCTCGGCGTCCCGAGCCCATTCCCCGCTCACGATGCGCTCCGGATCCGGCGCCGACGCTCCGCCTCCGTGAGGACCGACCCGCGATCCACCCACAGGGTCCTCCCCACCCGGCGACCGCGCAGCGGGCCAGCCTTCACCATCTGACCCACACGCTGGGCCGTCAATCCGAGCATCGCGCCCGCCTCCTTCGAGGAGATCTCGTCCGAACCCGCCGAGCGTCCCTCCTCAACAGGCGCTTTCGCTTGACCGCTTTCGATAGCGAAAGCGGCATCCAGAACCGAAGGCGCACCGGTGGCGTCCTCCCAGGCCCGCGCCGCCCTCTTCAGCTGCGCCTGCCCCATCACCAGCTGGTCCGCCAGGTCCGGCCGCCCCTGCCCCCGCCACAGCAGCTCCGCCTCGCGCAGCCGCCGCAGAAGGTCCGGCGCCTGCGCCAGGACCACCCGCGCCGCGAACGGCGGCACCGACGCCTGCGGCAGCTCGTGCCAGCCCGTCACGACGTGCCCCGGTGTCGGTGGTCTCTGGTGGACTCCGAACCACCAGCCCAACCAGGAAGGGGGCCCCCGTGGCCACCAACATCGCAGCCCGCATCCGCGGCGTCCTCGGCAGTCCGGCCAGCGGCCTGGTCTCCGTCCCCGAGATCGAGCGTGACAGCACGCCCGACGCCATCCGCAAGCTCCAGATCCAGATCTTCGAGCTGAGCGACGAGCTGGTGCGGGTGCACCAGAAGCTCGACAGCCTCCAGCGCGGACGCTGAGGCGGGCTCATGGACGCCGTCCCCCCAGACCTCTGGACGACCCGAGACAAGCCCGTCTTGACGGTTGCCGTCAGGCTCAAGGACGCATTCGCGCCCATGGTCACCCCCGCCGACATCAGCGAGGAGCTCGGCCTCCCGCTTGAGGAGGTGCAGCGCGCGTTCCTGTCGCTTCGACGCCAGGGCCTCGTTCGGCTCGACGGGCTCACCCACGAGGACCCCGCCGGCGTGATCATGGACGTTTCCGGTGACGCCTACCTCCGCGTCGGGCTCTATCCCGATGGCGACGACGCCGTCAGCCGGCTCGTCAAGGCCCTCACGCAGGCCGCCGACCACGTCGACGACCCCGAGGAGAAGAGCCGCCTGCGCCGGCTCGCCGACAACGCCGGCACCGTCTCCCGCGACGTCCTCGCCGCCGTGCTCGCCACCGTCATCAGCGGGGGCATCGGCACCATCGGCAACTGACGCTCGCCTCTGGCCGCGGCCAGGCGGCGGCGTCCCGCCCCACACCCCTGCCCGCTCATCGGCGGCCACCGCGTACGCCAGGCACTCCTGCAGCACCGGACACCACTCCTGGCATCGGGCCACCGCCTCATCGACCGTCGCCGTGTCCCACCAGAGCTCCGCCGGCGCCTCCCGGCACGGCACCCGACCGCCGGAGCCCTCGACGGCGACCTGCAGGGCGCGCCACGCGCTCTCCGCCGGACCCGACAGCTCGAGGCCGCTCACGCCGCACCATCCCCGCCGGGCGGCTCGGGCACGCGGAACCCAGGCCGATCGCGCCGGATCGGCCGGAGCACTGACGGCTCGTCCGGCTCGCCGTCGAGCGCTGACGCCTCCAGCTGCAACCACGCACCCAGCACCTGGCCGGCGAAGAACCTGCCCTGGTCGCCGCCGTGGTCCCGCAGCCACTTCGCATGCGCGGCCGCCGACGCCTTCGTGACCGTCCGGCCACTCGCCATCTCGGTCAGTAGCCACCGCGCCGGATACGGCGGGATCACCGCGTAGCGCTGCTCCCCGGGCTGCCTCACGTGCCGACTCCGCTCGGTTCGCCGCGAACGAGCTGGCGGGGCAGGATGCCACGGGTGAGTGACTTTGAGACGTGGTCCAAGGCCGAGAGCGTGGACGATCTGCTGAGCATGCCCAACGGGCTTCCCACTGGGCGCTGGGATTCCAGCCGGGGGATCCAGGCACAGACGGCCGCCATCGTGGTGGCCACGCGCCAGCTCGAGGAGACGGTCCGGAAGATCGATGCCGCCTCAAGGGGGATGGCGCGTGCCTCAATCATGCTGGCCATCGCTGCCGTCGTCCTGGCAGGGGCCCAGGTGGCGATCCCGCTGTGGCGCGCGATGTAGCAGCCCGTTAGCAGCGAGCGCCTGACCTGCGGCGATGAGGGGTCAAACGGATGAGTGATCCGACGGCTTGGGCGGTTTGTGCGGTGGCCAACATGCGCGCGTGCGCCCCAGTGAAACGTCACGACACGACCTCCCCGCGCACCGCGGCGGAGCCGATCGCGCGTAGCTCCTCCGGCACCACCGTCGGCACCAGCGCTCGTTGAGCCTCCGACAGGTCCAGCCGGGCGAACACTCGGCGCAGCACCTCGGCCACCAGGGCGCCCTGCTGCTCGGACATCCGGACGCGCCGCTCCTCGAAGCCTGACTTCGCCAGGGCATCGAGCATCCGCGCCGTGCGGTCCAGGGCGCGCTCGTACAGCGCGACCTCGGCCCGCAGCTGCTCCGTGCCCGCACCCGACGCCTTGTAGCGGATCTGGCCGGCCAGGTCGTTGACCCGCGCCCCCAGCGCCTCCTTGAACGCGATTGACTCGTCAGCGAGCCGGGCCAACGCTTCGAGCGGATCGCGCACCCCCTCGAAGGAGGTGAACGCCAGGAGACCGCGCACCTCCTCCTCGACCTCGGCCGCCTCCCGCCGACGCTTCGCCGCGGCCACGACCTGCGGCGCGCGACCGCCGTGGACCGGGCAGACCGTCCCGCCACGGATCGCGGCGCGCCGGCAGCGCTCGCCGGTGGCCTTGGCCCGGGCGTGGCACTGGACGCCCGTCGCACCATGAGGTGCCATGCGGCCGGCGGGCTCCGTGGGGTGAGTCGCGCCAGTCACGAGGCCTCCTGGGTGTTCTGCTCGCAGGTGTTGCAGGCGTCGGGTCGGGGGTTGTCGGGGTGCAGTGGGCACCCTGACTTGCTCGCGTCCACGGGTCCTGTCCACGCCACCCCGGTCTTATAGACCGGGGGCGGGGTGTGGACTGGTGTGGAATCCGGGCGTGGAATGCCGTGGACTGCCGTGGAATCGTGCTCAGGCTCTGCGTGGACAGGTGTGGAAGGGGGGGTGTGGAATGCCGTGGAATCGGGGGTCGGATTCCACGGCGATTCCACGGGGGTGCCAGGCAGGTAGAGGTACTGCGTGGCGCCCTGCTTGCGGGGGACGAGCTGGCCGCTCTCGAGGAGCCGGCCGCGGCTCTTGTAGGCCGTCGACTTGGGCAGTCCGGTGACCTCGATGAGCTGCGTGATGCTCGCGCCGGTCTGCGCGAAGGTCTCGCGCATGGCCGTCATCAGCTGGTCGTCGCTGTCGTAGTTCTCGACGGCGAGGAAGCCGGCGCCCTGGCCGGTGCGGGAGTACTTCGAGACCACGAGGGAGTCGAGGACGGGGCTCATGGTGAGCTCGATGCGTTCGCTGTCGGGCCCGTCCTTCATCTTGGCGTTGACCAGGTCGAGGGCGAGGGGCGGGCCGTCGGTGGGGCGCTTCGCGTGCCAGACGATGTCGGCGTCGTCCTCGATACCGGAGAAGCCGCGGGTGTCGGCGTCGTCCTTCGCCGTGTGCGCCAGGGCCAGGACGGTGCCGCCGTCGGCGGCCTCGCGGATGCGCGAGAGGTTGTCGATGACGGTGCCCATCTCGGGGCCGTTGCCGTCGGCTCGGCCGGAGACGCGGCGGAGGGTGTCGACGACGATGAGGCCGTAGCGGCCGTCCTGGACGCGGTGGAGGAGCTCGTCGAGGGCCGGGCCGCCGATGTGGAGGTCGAGCGCAGCGGTGCGCACGGTCCACTGGCCGCGAGGGATGGCGGTCTTCCACGCGGCCTGCCAGGCCTGCTTGCGGGCGTGCAGGCCGTAGGCGCCTTCGCCGGCGATGTAGAGGGTGCGGGCCTGCTGGACCTGGCGGCCCTGCCAGGGCTTGCCGGTCGCGATGCAGAGCGACCAGTCGAGCGCGACGAAGCTCTTGAAGACGCCGTCGCGGCCGCGAAGGACCGCGTAGGAGTGCCGGTTGAGGACGCGGTCGATGAGCGGGTCCGGGACGGGGAGCCGGTCGAGCTCGTCGGCGTCGAGGTAGAGGTCCGCGTAGTCGGTCGGAGGGTGGCGCTCGAGCTCGAAGAGCCGGCGTGCGTCCTCCCGGATGCGGAGGCGCTCGATCTCGTCTCCGACACGCCGTCGGTAGGCGAGCGCCTCCTCGTACTCGTCGTCGAGCGCATCGTCGTCCGGCCACGGGGGCGCGGGCTCGAGGTCGTCGGGGGCGGGACCCTGAGGGTGGGCGGTCATGCGGGCCGACCTCCAGGGGTGCGAAGGCCGGCGATGCGGGCAGCGGTCCGGGCGCGACCTTCTCGCCGGCGAGCGAGCTCGTCGTCACTGAGTGCGGGGACCTCGGCCAAGCGGCGCACGATGCGGCCGGCGGCGGCCAACCGGCGCTCCTGCTCGATGAGTGCGCGTTCGGCCACGCGGCCGTGCATCACGCCGAGGTCGTAGCCGGCGCTCCAGGCGAAGCTGATGCCCTCGAGGTGCTCGAGAGCATCGGTGTGGGGGCGGGTGGTGTCGGTGGGTCCTGCGACAGTCGAGGTCTCCAGTCCTCCGACCGAAGGGAGCCCTTCGTGGCCCTCAACGTCTTCCTCCACCTCAACGGCGTCGACTACCGGCTGCTCTGGACCGTGGAGCACGAGTCCGACCCGCAGGTCGCCTCCCTGACACGTCAGCTCGTGGGTGCGGGGGGCTCGCTTCAGCGAGTCGATGTCGAGGTCGATGGCCGGCGGCTGTCCCTGCTCGTGCACCCGGACCGGCTCTGGGCGGCCGGGGTCTCCGTGGCGCCGGAGACGGCCCCCGTCGCCGAGCCCCTCATCGCCAGGGGCCACGGCACCGGAGAGGGTGCGACCGGCGGCTTCTGACCGTCCACCTGCAGTCACGAGGGGATCTCCCGTCGGTAGCACCCGGGGCAGAGGCCGAAGGCGACGACGACGCCCTGCTCGAGGATGGCGACGGAGCGCGTGTCGCGGTCACACGTCGCGCAGCGGTCGCACGTCAGGTCGCTGGCCGCGGCGGTCTTCAGGATCTCGGGCGCACACGACCGGCACACCATCACCTCGGGCATCCAGAGGGCGACGACGAGGAGGGTGTCGGGCGTGGGGGCGAAGACCTCGCGGCAGCCGAGCATCTGCCCGGCGGCCCATCGGGTGTGCAGGTCGACGAGCCGGCCACGGAGCCAGAAAGATGGCTCGTGGTTGGGGATGGCGGTCACGCCTGGGTTGTCGGCGAGGACGGCCATGAAGCGGAGTGCGTTGCTCACGAGGTCTTCGCCACCGCCTCGAGCGGGACGTACTCGAACCGGGTCCAATAGGTCACCCTGACGCTGTGTCGGGCGCTACGGGCGTGGCTCGCGGCGGTGCCGGTGCTGCTGAAGCGGCGACCGCACTCGCAGAGGCCGTCCACGTCGCGCTCGGTGACGTAGCGACGGACGTTGCCGGCGCGCAGGTCGCTCGGCTGGTCGGGGGAGAGGCTCACCGGTGTGCCTCCGCGGCCGTGCGGTTCCCGCGCCAGGTGCGCAGTGCTCCGCCGTTGCGACTGGCCGTGCGGGACACGATGAACCCGACCGGGCGGATGATCCCCTGGGCGCGGGCCTTGGCGAAGAGTGCGCCCCAGTGGCTGGGGTGCGCCGGCTCCGGGATCGAGTAGGGGTCGGCCCGGAGGTCGTCGGCCGAGAAGATCGCACCGCCGGCTGCGAGGGTCTCGATGGCGCGGAGTGCCCCATCGGTCCAGAAGGGGTCCAGGTGTGTGTCGTCGAGGTGTTCGCGCTCAGACGGCGCGCAGGGCAGGATCGTCACGTCGGGGCTCCTTCACAGCCTCGTCGGTGGTGGCGGTCGGCTCGGGTGTGGCGCCCGGGCCGTCGCTCATGTCAGTGGTGGGGGCTCCGACGAGCTCGAGGAGCCGTGGGACGGGCACGACGAGCCTGCGTCCGAGTCGGAGGGTGGGAATCTCGCCGCGGGCGGCGGCCGCGTAGGCGGCGTCGCGGCCCAGAGATAGAGCACGACCAGCTACCGGGACCGAGACGGTTAGGCGACCGCGGAGGTCGCTCAGGGTGATGTCCGCCGGACCAGACAGGCTCATGCCGCGGGCCGCCCGTCCGCTGCCCGCCTCTGAAGCAGCCAGGTCTGCACGTCGGCCTCGGCGAAGACGACCCGCTTGCCGAGGCGGAACCCCTTCGGCCCCGTGCCGTTCTTCCGCCAGTACCTGACCGTGTGGACCGAGACTCGCGCGAGCGTCGCGACCTCTTCGGTCGTGAGGAGCTTGTCCACCTGTCACCTCGATCTCTCGGCTGTTGATGCATCAATGGTGGCTACAGATCGTTGACTTTGGTAGTCACATAGGTACATACTCATTTCATCTTGAGAACGGAGTGGGCATGCCGAGGACCACGCACCAGCGCGTCTCTCTCGTTGAGCAGCACGTGGCGCGACGAGTGCGAGAAGAGCGCGAGCGGCGAGACTGGACCTACGAGCGCCTGTCCACGCGCATGGGAGAGCAGGGGTGCCTGGTTCACCCTTCGGCGATCTACCGCATCGAGAAGGGCAACCCGCCACGTCGGATCACAGTCGACGAGTTGGTCGCACTCGCCTCAGCCTTCGACATCTCGGTGGCAAGCCTGCTCGGGGTGCGCGCGGAGGGCTGGCGGCCCGAGATGGGGATGAAGCTTGTCGAGCTGGAGCGTCTGTTCCGTCGGCACATGGAGATCGTCGAAGAGCGGTCGAGGATCCTAGACGGACTCAGGGAGCTCGTCCTGGCCGACCAGGTGGCGCGCGACGCTTTCCGGGAGGTCGTTGACGAGGACTGGGACGACTGGCCCGAGTTCTTGGACTGGTCGGGGGTCTCCCGACTGACCGGGTCAACGACCCGACGTAGGAAGGGCGGCTCACGATGAGCGGCATGAAGGACGGCATCATCCAGCGCGGGGCGACGTGGTCCTACGTCGTGCGCGAGCGTGACCCGCAGACCGGGAAGAGCAGACCACGCTGGGTCGGCGGGTTCCCCACGCGCAAGGCGGCCCGGGAGGCCCGCGACGCCGCGCGACACGCCACCCACCGAGGCACCTACGTGGCGCCGCGGAACCTCACGGTCGGGGAGTACCTCGACGAGTGGATCCGCTCGCACGAGGTCGAGCTCAAGCCGTCGACGGCGAAGAGCTACCGGGACAACATCGAGCGCTACCTCCGGCCGCGGCTCGGGCACGAACGCCTCCAGGCGCTCTCGCCCTCCCGGCTATCCGTGGTCTTCCGCGAGCTGTACGAGGCCGGCGGCCACGGCGGGAAGCCGCTCTCGCCGCGGACCGTGGAGTTCGCCCGCGCCGTGCTGCGCCGGGCCCTGCAGGACGCCGTGCTCGACCGTCACCTCGAGGTCAACCCCGTCGTCGGGACGAAGCGGCCGCGCACGGTGAAGCCGAAGCACACGACGTGGACGGGAGCGCAGCTCCGCACCTTCCTCGAGCAGCTCGACGACGACCGCTGGAGCCCGCTCTGGGAGCTGGCGGCCGGCACGGGGATGCGCCGCGGAGAGCTCCTCGCTCTCCGCTGGGGGGACGTTGACCTCGAGGGCGGGCTCGCCCGCGTCGAGCGCTCAGTGACCCAGGTCAGCCAGGACCGCATCTACGGCACCCCGAAGAACCACGAGCGCCGCGAGGTGACCCTCGACGCGCACCTCGTCGCGTCGCTCCGCGCCTGGCGCAAGGTCCAGCTGGCCGAGCGACTCGCGTGGGGCGAGGCCTACCGCGGTGACGAGGACCTCGTCTTCACCTGGGAGGACGGGCGGCCGGTGCTGCCGGACTACGTCACCCGCCTGTTCGCGAAGGCGAGCTCCGGCCTCGAGGTGCCACGCCTGAAGCTCCACGAGCTCCGGCACACTCACGCCACGCTCCTCCTTCGAGCCGGCGTCCCCGTGCACGTCGTGGCCAAGCGGCTGGGGCACAAGGACCCGTCGGTGACGCTCAACGTCTACGCCGACGCCATCCCGGACGACGACGGCCGCGCCGTCGACACCTTCACGAAGGCGGTGTGGGGCGCATGACCGAAGCCCTGGACCCGGCCCGTGTCGACGCCGCCCTGGCCGAGATCATCGACGCCGTCGACCAACGGCGGCCGTACGACCTCTCGTGGGCCACGGATGCTGAGGCCAGGGCGGCGTGGTCGCTGTACGTGGTCGACGCCGACCTGGCGACCGATGAGGCACGCCGCGCAGCCGAATGGCTTGCGCCCGGAGGCGACGACTTCGAGAGCCTCATCCGGGACCTGGCCGCCACGGACCTCCTCCATCGCGCCGCGGTGGCACGTGGCGAGGTCTCGGTGGTGGAGGCGAAGGTCTACGAGGCACGCATGGTCGAGGTGCTTCAGCACCTGGACCGGCTCCAGGGGGTCGGCCCGGACGCCACCTACTCGCAGTTCCGCAGAGCTTTCGAGCAGGGCCTCGGCTGTCGGGCCTTGTTCGAGATCCGCAACCGGATGAGCCCCAAGGACCCGCTACGGGAGGCGGCCAACGAGGACCTGCGGTCCGCCGGCTGCTACTCGCCTACGAGCCGGCGGAGCGACTGATGCCGCCGACCGTTAGCAGATCCGTAGCAGGGAGGGGTGGTGCGCGGGACCTGCAGTGGAGCCGGCGGTGCCGTGACCTGCACGGACGTGGGTGGGGCGTGTCGGGCTTGAACCGACGACCGACGGATTATGAGTCCGCTGCTCTGACCGACTGAGCTAACGCCCCGCGCCGCAGGCGGACCCGCGGCCCGGTGAGCCTATCGCCGGGTCACAGGAGCGCCCGACGGCGGCGACAGGTCCGGCACAGCGCCACACCGGAGCGTGGAGCCCAGATGGACCCCACGACGAAGGAGCACACCATGAACCGCCAGACCAGGACCCTCGCCATCGGCGGCGTCGGCATCGCCGCCGCGGTCGCCCTCGGACTCACCGGCGCGACGATCGCAGGCGCCGCCGGCACCCCCTCGACGACCCCTTCGGCCACCGCCTCCGCCGGCCCGGACAGCGGTGGCTCGAGTGGCACGATGCCCGACGGTCGCCACGGCGGGATGATGGACGCCGGTGGCACGCTGACCGCCGACGCCGCGAGCAAGGCCGTCGCCGCGGCCCAGCAGGCCGTCTCCGGCGGCACCGTCACCGGAGTCCGGGCGATGTCCGACGGCACCTACGAGGTGACCGTCGTCAAGGACTCCAGCCGCGTCGACGTCCTGCTCTCCTCCTCGTTCGCGGTCACCGGCACCGAGGACCACAGTGGTGGACCGGATGGCGACGGCCCGCCGGACCGGAGCGGCTCGGGCGCCGGGTCCGGCACCGGGTCCACCAGTCCGAGCGACGCCAACGGGACGACCACGACGAGCACCGTCTGACCCGCCCCGGCGACGCGCCCGCGCCGTGATCCGTGTGATCACTGGTGCGGGTGCGCCGCGTGGTGCACAATGTGCACGACAACGGCACGGCGACGTGCCCGCACACCGCACCGACCGGCACCACCGGCTCACGACTGCGACGGCGTTGGGGAAGACGTCCACCGCACGACAAGGAGACCGGGATGTCCGTCGCGATGCCGCGCACCGCCACGCGTGGAGTGGTCTACGTCCACTCCACGCCCAAGGCGCTCTGCCCGCACGTCGTCTGGGCGATCGAGGGAGTCCTCGGCGCCCGCGTCAGCGTGCACTGGACCGACCAGCCGGCCGCCCCCGGGATGGTCCGCGCCGAGCTGAGCTGGGCCGGCGAGGCCGGCACCGGCGCCCGCATCGCGTCCGCGCTGCGCGGCTGGGACCACCTGCGCTACGAGGTGACCGAGGAGCCGAGCCCCGGCAACGACGGCTCGCGCTGGTCGCACACGCCGCGGCTCGGCATCCACCACACGTGGACCTCCGCGAGCGGCGACGCCGTCGTCAACGAGGACCGGCTGCGCGAGGTCGTCGTGCTCGCCCAGGGCAGCCCCGAGGCGATGCAGGAGATGATCGAGGAGCTGCTCGGCCTCGAGTGGGACGAGGAGCTCGAGCCGTTCCGGTACGCCGGCGACGGCGCGCCCGTCCGCTGGCTGCACAAGGTCGGCTGAGCGCCGCCTCGATACCGTGCTACACCGCAGTAACTGTCGCGATCACGGCACTTACTGCGGCGTAGCCCGCGAAGCGCGCCGGTAGCGGGCGCCGAGGGCGTCACGGAGGACGGCCAGCGCTTCCTCGCCGAGCAGCTCGTCGGGGACGGCCCAGGCCCGGCTCCGGCCCGCCTGGTCGAGGAGCAGGACGCCGGGGGTGTGGCGAGCGGCGGTCACCGTCGCCAGGTCGAGGTGCACCTCGTGCCAGGGCAGGAGGAAGACCGCTGACGACTCCGTGTACCGGGCGCGCACCAGCGTCCCGGGCGGGCACGCGCGATGGGCCATCGACCGGACGGAGGCCCGCAGCCGGCGCCGCGCACCCACGACGTCGACGCCGGTGAGGACCACCATCGCGACGAGGACGGCGACACTCGTGCGCACCACCGGGCCCGGCTCGATGTGCTTGACCGACCCCAGCCACACGACGACCCCGACGAAGGCGACGGTGGCGAGGGCGTGCCGCACGGCGAGCGGCCGCCAGTGCCCCGGCGCCTGCTCGAGGTCGCGCGCGAGGACGGCCGTCTCCCGGGCGATGATCGCCTCGGTGCTCACGTACGACGCCTCGGCCGAGCGCACCGCGCCGTCGTCGGTCCCCGTGCCGTCCCCACCCACGGGCAGGACCCTAGGCGCGGGCGCGGTGTCCGCGCAGCCGAACGGGTTCGGTCAGACGCTCTTGACGACGAACGCGACGTTGTGGCCGCCGAACCCGAACGAGTTGTTGAGCGCCGCGATGTCGCCGTCCGGCAGCGTGCGGTGCTCGCCGCGGACGACGTCCAGGTCGATCTTCGGGTCGAGGTCGTCGACGTTGATCGCCGCCGGGGCGACCCGGTGGTGCACCGCGAGCGTCGTGAACAGCCCCTCGAGCGCGCCGGCGGCCCCGAGCAGGTGACCGGTCATCGACTTGGTGGCGCTGACCGCCATCCCGTCGGCGTCGGCCCCGAAGGCCCGGCGGATGGCGTTGGCCTCCGCGACGTCGCCGACCGGGGTCGAGGTGGCGTGCGCGTTGACGTGGACGATGTCCTTGGCCGTGAGGCCGGCGCGCTCGACGGCCTCGAGCATCGCGCGGCTGGCGCCGGCGCCCTCGGGCTCGGGCGCGGTGATGTGGTGGGCGTCGGCGGACATCCCGATCGCGGCGAACTCGGCGTAGATGCGGGCGCCGCGGGCCTTCGCGTGCTCGTACTCCTCGAGCACCATGACGCCGGCGCCCTCGCCCATGACGAAGCCGTCGCGGCCGGTGTCGTAGGGGCGCGAGGCGGCGGTCGGGTCGTCGTTGCGGGTCGAGAGCGCCTGCATCTGGGAGAACCCGGCGAAGCAGATGGGGTGCATCGCGGCCTCGGTGCCGCCGGCGACGACCATGTCGGCGCGGCCCTGGCGGATCATCTCGTAGCCCGTGCCCATCGACTCGGCGCCGGACGCGCAGGCCGAGACGGTGGTGTGCGCGCCGGCGCGGGCGCCGAGCAGCAGCGACACGTTGCCGGACGAGGTGTTCGGCATGAGCATGGGCACGGCGAGTGGGAAGACGCGACGGACACCCTTCTCGCGCAGCACGTCCCACTGGTCGAGCAGGGTCCACACGCCACCGATGCCGGTGCCGATCGCCACGCCCAGCCGCTCGGGGTCGAGCTCGGGGGAGCCGGCGTCGACCATCGCGGCCTGGGCGGCGATGACGGCGTACTGGGCGCTGGGGTCCATCCGCCGGATCTGGACCTTCTCGAGCACCTCGGACGGGTCCTGGGCGATGGTGCACGCGAAGTGCACGGGCAGCTCGTAGCGCTCGAGCATGTCCTCGGGCAGCGGCTTGGCTCCGGACCGGCCGGCGAGGATGCCCTCCCAGGTCTCGGCGATGGTGCCGCCGAGGGGGGTGGTGGCACCGAGCCCGGTGATGACGACGCGACGCTCGCTCATGGGTGCTGCTGCTCCTTGTGGGTGCGGGTGGGCCGGCGCGGCCTCCCGGTCGGGGAGGCCGCGCCCGGTGCTCAGCCCTGGTTGGACTGGATGAAGTTGACCGCGTCGCCGACCGTCGCGAGGTTCTTGACCTCGTCGTCGGGGATGCGGACGCCGAACTTCTCCTCGGCGTTGACGACGATGGTCATCATCGACAGCGAGTCGATGTCGAGGTCGTCGGTGAAGGACTTGTCCATCTGGACCTCGGCGGGGTCGAGCCCGGTCTCCTCGTTGACGATCTCGGCGAGGCCGCTGAGGATCTCCTGCTGGTCAGCCATGTGCGTGTCTCCTTCGGTGTGGTGAGGGTGCTGCTGGCCCGGGTGACCCGTGGGCCCACGGGAGTCGGTCAGGGGATGACGACGACCTGCGCGGCGTACGACAGGCCGGCGCCGAACCCGATCTGCAGGGCGAGCCCGCCGCTCGGGATCTCACCGTGCCGCACCATCCGCTCCATCGCGAGCGGGATGGACGCGGCGGAGGTGTTGCCGGTGTAGGCGATGTCGCGGGCGATCGGCAGGTCCGCCGGGAGCTTCAGCTGCTTGGCCATCGCGTCGACGATGCGCACGTTGGCCTGGTGCGGGATGAACGCGTCGAGCTGGTCGGCGGTGATGCCGGCGGCGTCGAGGGCCTTCTGGGCGACCGGGGCCATGCCCCAGACCGCCCAACGGAACACGGTCTGCCCGGCCATCCCGATGTGCGGCCAGCCGAGGTCCTTCTCGTGCACGTCGATCCAGCTGTCGGTCTGCGAGATGACGTCCCACTGCGCGCCGTCCGAACCCCAGACCGTGGGGCCGATGCCCGGCGTGTCGGAGGCGCTGACGACGGCGGCCCCGGCGCCGTCGGCGAAGATGAACGCGGTGCCGCGGTCGTCCTTGGACGTGAAGTCCGAGAGCCGCTCGACGCCGACGACGAGCACGTGCGCGGCCGAACCGGTGCGCACCATGTCCGAGGCGAGGTTGATGCCGTGGCAGTACCCGGCGCAGGCGGCCGAGATGTCGAAGGCGGCGCCCTTGGAGCCGAGGCGCTCGGCGACGAGGGGCGCCGCTGCGGGCGTCTGGTAGGGCCAGCTGACGGTGGCCACGATGACGGCGTCGACGTCGGCGCCGCTGATGCCGGCCATCTCCAGGGCGGGGGTGGCCGCGAACACGGACATGTCGATGACCGACTCGCCCTCGCCGGCCCAGCGCCGCTCGATGATGCCCGAGCGCTCGCGGATCCACTCGTCGGAGGAGTCGATGCGGTCGACGATCTCGGAGTTGGGCACGACCCGGCGCGGGCGGTAGCCGCCGATGCCCGAGATGCGCGAGTGCCCGGTCGTGGACGCGGTGAGGCGGTCGGCGAAGCCCTTGGACGTGGGGGTCATGCGGAGTGCTCCTCGATGAGGGTGCGGGCGGCGTCGAGGTCGTCGGGTCCCTTGACCGCGAGCAGCTCGACGCCCTTGAGGGCGCGCTTGGCGAGGCCGACGAGCGTGCCGGCGGGTGGCACCTCGATGACCGCGGTGACGCCGAGGGCGGTGAACCGCTCCATGCACAGGTCCCAGCGCACGGGGTTGGAGACCTGGCTGACGATCCGGTCGAGGGTCTCCCGGCCGGTGGTGACGACCTCGCCGTCGCGGTTCGAGACGAGGGTGACGCCGGGGTCCGAGACGTCGTGGTCGGCGGCGGCCGCCGCGAGGACCTCGACGGCCGGCTGCATGTACCGGGTGTGGAACGCGCCGGCCACCTTGAGCGGGATCACCCGGGCCCGGGCCGGCGGGTCGTCGGCCAGCGCGGCGAGGGCGGGCAGGGCGCCGGCGGCGACGACCTGGCCGGCGCCGTTGACGTTGGCCGGCGTGAGGTCGTGGCGCGCGATCGTCGCGAGGACGTCGTCGGGGTCGCCACCGAGGACCGCGCTCATCCCGGTGGGGGTCGCGGCGCTCGCCTCGGCCATCGCCCGACCCCGCAGTGCGACGAGGCGCATCGCGTCGTCCTCGGCGAGGACCCCGGCCGCGGACGCGGCGGTGATCTCGCCGACCGAGTGGCCGGCGAGGGCGCCGACGCCGGACACGCCACCGAGGGCGCGCAGGGCGAGCAGACCGGCGCCGACGAGCAGCGGCTGGGCGACCGCGGTGTCCTTGATCGTCTCCTCGTCCGAGGTCGTGCCGTGCGCGACGAGGTCGACCCCGGCGGCGTCGGAGAGCGCCGTGAGGTGCTCACGGGCGCCGGGAAGCTCGAGCCACGGAGCGAGGAAGCCGGGGGACTGCGACCCCTGGCCCGGGCAGACGATGACGATCACGCCTCCCAGCGTGCGGCCTGGGCCGTGACAGGATCGTGACGAGTGGGGACGAACCTCACCGCCACGAATTGTGGGGTTCCCACAATTCACGCGCCGTCACGGGCGGAGTGTGCTGCGCGTCACCGGGCCGAGCCGGTGGAAGGCGAGGGCGATCCGGACGGTCTGTGCGTCGTGCGGGTCGGTGAGGTCGTAGCCGGTGGCCTTCGCGATGCCGGCCAGTCGGTAGCGCACGGTGTTCGGGTGGACGATGAGCGAGCGCGCGGTGCCCTCGACGCCGAGGCCGCCGTCGAGCCACGCCTCCGCGGTCTCCATCAGCGAGCCGCCGCTGGCCTCCTCGAGCGGGCGGACGATGCGGGCCGCCAGGGCGTTGCGGGCCGGGAGGTCGCCGGTCAGCGCGCGCTCGGCGAGCAGGTCGTCGGCGTGGACCGGGCGGGGGGCGGCCGGCCAGGCGGGGGCGGCGGTGTGCCCGGAGATCGCGGCCCGGGCCGAGCGGCCGGCGGCGAAGAGGTGCGGGACGGTCGGGCCGACGACGAGCGGGCCGTCACCGAGGTGCGGGTCGAGGGTCTCGGCGAGGGCCATCGGGTCCTGGACCCCACCGCCGATGCAGACGATGCGGGGCCCGTGGATGGCGACGAGCAGCTCGGTGCCGGTGCGTCGCGGGCTGCGGTGGAGCTCGCCGAGCACCGGGCCGGTGGCGCCGGCCGGGGCCGAGCCGACGACGGCGGCGCCGCCGGTCACGGCGGCCCAGCCGAGGGCCGCCGCGCGGGACTGCATCGACTCGTCGGCCTCGCCACGGATGACGGCGTCGACGACGAGCGACTCGAGGCGCGCGTCCCACGCGCCGCGGGCCTCGGCGGCCTCGGCGTAGACCTCGGCCGCGGCGAACGCCACCTCACGGCTGTAGCGCAGCACCGCCTCGCGGGCGAGGTCACCCTCGCCGGGCGCGGCGAGCCCGGCGATCTCGCGCTCGACGACGCCGATGCTCGTCCGGATGAGGTCGAGGGTCTGGGCCAGGCTGATCGAGCGGGTCAGCTCGCGCGGGGCCGTGCCGAAGACGTCGGCGGTCGCGGGCGGCCTCTCCTGGTCGCCGCCGAACCAGCCGATGAAGCTCGTGATGCCGGCCTGCGCGACGAGCCCGACCCACGAGCGGTTCTCGGCCGACAGGGCACGGAACCACTCATGGTCGGTCTCCATCTGGCGGACCGCGGCCGCACCGAGGTCGCCGGCGGCGCGGGTGACCCGGGCCCGGGTCTCGTCGGAGGCGACGGTGGGCATGCGGCGCAGTCTATTTGTGCGTCCCGGACAAGGTGGCCCGGCGGGTCAGTCGGTGCCCGACTCCATCGCCGCGTGGTCTAGCGCCTCCTCCTCGGCGCTCGCCACGTCGGGGTTGTCGGTGATCCGGTCGTACCCGCCGGCCGGCAGCTCGCCGAAGAGGGTGCCGTTCTCGACGAGCAGCTGGCCCTGGTCGTTGGGCTGGTTCGCGTAGAGCTCGAGCTTGGCCCGGCTGTCGGCGATGTCGAGGTTGCGCATGGTCAGCTGGCCGATCCGGTCCTGGGGCCCGAAGGCCGCGTTCTCGACCCGCTCCATGGACAGCTTGTCCGGGTGGTAGCTGAAGTTCTCGCCCCGGGTGTCGACGATCGAGTAGTCCTCGCCGCGCCGCAGCCGCAGGGTGACCTGGCCGGTGACGACCGACGCGATCCAGCGCTGGATCGCCTCGCGGAGCATGAGGCTCTGCGGGTCGAGCCACCGGCCCTCGTAGAGGAGGCGGCCGAGCCGGCGGCCCTCCGCGTGGTAGTTGGCGATGGTGTCCTCGTTGTGCACGGCGTTGAGCAGGCGCTCGTAGGCGATGTGCAGCAGCGCCATCCCCGGTGCCTCGTAGATGCCACGCGACTTCGCCTCGATGATCCGGTTCTCGATCTGGTCCGACATCCCGAGCCCGTGCCGGCCGCCGATGGTGTTCGCCTCGTGGACGAGCGCGACCGGGTCGAGGGTGCGGCCGTTGACCGCGACCGGCCGGCCCTCGACGAAGGCGATCGTCACGTCCTCGGGCTCGATGGCGACGGCGGGGTCCCAGAACCGCACGCCCATGATCGGCTCGACGACCTCCATCGACTCGTCGAGGTGCTCGAGGGTCTTCGCCTCGTGCGTCGCCCCCCAGATGTTCGCGTCCGTCGAGTAGGCCTTCTCCTGGCTCGAGCGGTAGGGGAGCGAGCGCTCGGTGAGCCAGGCGCTCATCTCGTGGCGGCCGCCGAGCTCGGTGACGAACGCCGCGTCCAGCCACGGCTTGTAGACCCGCAGGTTCGGGTTGGCGAGCAGCCCGTAGCGGTAGAACCGCTCGATGTCGTTGCCCTTGAAGGTCGAGCCGTCGCCCCAGATCTCGACGTCGTCGGCCTGCATGGCGCGCACGAGCAGGGTGCCGGTGACGGCCCGGCCGAGCGGGGTGGTGTTGAAGTAGGTGCGTCCGCCGGTGCGGATGTGGAAGGCCCCGCAGGCGAGGGCGGACAGGCCCTCCTCGACGAGGGCGCTCCGGCAGTCGACGAGCCGGGCCACCTCGGCGCCGTACTGGCCGGCGCGGTCCGGGACGGTCCCGATCTCCGGCTCGTCGTACTGGCCGAGATCGGCGGTGTACGTGCAGGGCACGGCGCCCTTCTCGCGCATCCACGCGACCGCGACGGAGGTGTCGAGGCCTCCGGAGAAGGCGATGCCGACGCGCTCGCCGACGGGCAGGGAGGTGAGGACCTTGGACACGATGCAAGTATATGCAGAACCCGGAATACTTAGCGAATCGCGGGTGCGTCCGGCCGGACGGCGGCTCAGCCGTCGCCGAGCCGCTCCTCGACGCTGCGCACCTTGGACTCGAGCATCCCGGTGTGCCCGGGCCGGATGTCCGCCTTGACGACCAACGAGACCCGGGGCGAGTGGGCGGTCATGGCGTCGACGCACTGCTTGACGACGGCCATCACCTCGTCCCACTCGCCCTCGAGGTTGGTGAACATCGCGTTGGTCTCGGACGGCAGGCCGGAGTCGCGGACGATGCGGACGACCTCGGCGACGGACTCGGCGTACGAGCCGCTGTCGTCGGGGGTCCCGGCGATGCTGAAGGCGACGATCATCGGACGGCTCCTCGGGTGCTCAGCTGTCGCCACCCTCGTTGCCGGAGGCGCCGGCCGTCACGTCGTGCAGGCGGTAGCGCTTCGCGGCCTCGGTGGGCACCGACGCCTCGACCTCGCCCCGGGCGGCGAGCACCTGGAGGGCGCGCACCGCCATCGACGGGCCGTCGATGTGGAAGTAGCGACGCGCGGCCGGGCGGGTGTCGGAGAAGCCGAACCCGTCGGCGCCGAGCGACGCGAACTCACCGGGCACCCACTGCGCGATCTGGTCCTGGACCGCCCGCATGTAGTCGGACACGGCGATGACCGGGCCCTTGCGCTCGGCCAGCTGCGAGGTGACCCACGGGGTGGGCGCCTCCTGCTCGGGGTGCAGGAACCTCGCCTCGTCGCACCGCAACCCGTCGCGGCGCAGCTCGTTCCACGAGGTGACCGACCAGACGTCGGCCACGACGTGCCAGTCGTTGCGCAGCAGCTCCTGGGCCTCGAGCGCCCACGGCATCCCGACCCCGGACGCCAGCAGCTGCACGCGCGGGGCGTCCTCGCCGATGCCCTCGGTCGAGCCCTCCGAGTAGAGGTACATGCCCTTGAGCAGCCCCTCGCGGTCGAGGTTCTCCGGCTCGGCCGGCTGGGCCATCGGCTCGTTGTAGACCGTGAGGTAGTAGATGACGTTGCGCTCGTCGTCGGTCAGCGAGTCGTCGGTGCCGTACATCCGGTGCAGGCCGTCCTGGACGATGTGCGCGATCTCGTAGGCGAAGGCCGGGTCGTAGTGGACGACCGCGGGGTTGGTCGACGCGAGCAGCGGGCTGTGGCCGTCGGCGTGCTGCAGCCCCTCGCCGGTGAGGGTCGTGCGCCCGGCCGTGGCCCCGATGAGGAAGCCGCGGCTCATCTGGTCGGCGGCCGCCCAGATGGAGTCCCCGGTGCGCTGGAAGCCGAACATCGAGTAGAAGACGTAGACCGGGATCATCGGCTCGCCGTGCGTCGCGTACGACGTGGCCGACGCGGTGAACGCCGCCATCGAGCCGCCCTCGTTGATGCCGAGGTGGAGGATCTGCCCGTCGGTGGCCTCGCGGTAGGCGAGCATCAGCTCGGCGTCGACCGGTGTGTAGCGCTGGCCGTGCGGGTTGTAGATCTTGATCGTCGAGAAGAACGAGTCCATCCCGAAGGTGCGTGCCTCGTCCGGGATGATCGGCACGATCCGGTTGCCGAACTCCTTGTCGCGCATGAGGTCCTTGAGCAGGCGGACGAACGCCATCGTCGTGGCGACCTGCTGCTTCCCGGAGCCCTTCTTGACCTGCGCGTACGCGGAGTCGTCGGGCAGGTGGATCGGGATGTGCTTCGAGCGGCGTTCCGGCAGACCGCCGCCCAGCTTCTGGCGGCGTTCCATCGCGTACTGGATGACCTCGTCGTCCGCGCCCGGGTGGAAGTACGGCGCGTTGTACGGGTCCTTCTCGAGCTGCTCGTCGCTGACCGGGATGTTCAGCGAGTCGCGCAGGCCCTTGAGGTCCTCGAGCGTGAACTTCTTCATCTGGTGGGTCGCGTTGCGCCCCGCGAACGAGGTGCCGAGGCCGTAGCCCTTGATCGTCTTCGCGAGGATGACGGTCGGCTGGCCGGTGTGCTCGACCGCCGCCTTGTAGGCCGCGTAGACCTTGCGGTAGTCGTGGCCGCCGCGCTTGAGCTTCCACCAGATGTCGTCGTCGGACCAGTCCGCGACGAGCCGGCGCGTGCGCGGGTCGCGCTCGAAGAAGTGCTCGCGGACGTACTTGCCGTCGTTGGCGCGGAAGGTCTGGTAGTCGCCGTCCGAGGTGCTGTTCATGAGGTGGACGAGCGCGCCGTCGCCGTCGGCGGCGAGCAGCGGGTCCCAGCCGCGGCCCCAGACGACCTTGATGACGTTCCAGCCGGCGCCCCGGAAGAACGCCTCGAGCTCCTGGATGATCTTGCCGTTGCCGCGCACCGGGCCGTCGAGCCGCTGGAGGTTGCAGTTGACGACGAAGGTGAGGTTGTCGAGCTCCTCCTGGGCCGCCAGCTGCAGCACGCCACGCGACTCCGGCTCGTCCATCTCGCCGTCGCCGAGGAAGGCCCACGTGTGCTGCTGGCTGGTGTCCTTGATGCCCCGGGCGCGCAGGTACTTGTCGAACTGCGCCTGGTAGATGGCGTTCATCGGGCCGAGGCCCATCGAGACGGTCGGGAACTCCCAGAAGTCCGGCATCAGGCGCGGGTGGGGGTAGCTGGGCAGCGCGAGCGGCGAGCCGTCGACGACGTGGCTGTGCTCCTGACGGAACCCGTCGAGCCGCTCGGCGCTGATCCGGCCCTCGAGGAAGGCGCGGGCGTACATCCCGGGGGAGGCGTGGCCCTGGAAGAAGACGTGGTCGCCGCCGCCCGGGTGGTCCTTGCCGCGGAAGAAGTGGTTCATGCCGACCTCGTAGAGCGTCGCCGCGGACGCGTAGGTCGAGATGTGGCCGCCGACGCCGATGCCCGGCTTCTGGGCACGGTGGACGACCATCGCGGCGTTCCAGCGCAGCAGCGCACGGAAGCGGCGCTCGGTGTCCTCGTCGCCGGGGAACCACGGCTCCTGCTCGGGCCCGATCGTGTTGACGTAGTCGGTCGTCGTCAGCGACGGGACGCCGACCTGCATCGAGCGGGCCCGCTCGAGGAGGCGCAGCATGAGGTAGCGCGCGCGCATCCGGCCCGGGCCGTCGATGACGGCGTCGAGGCTGGCGAGCCACTCCTCGGTCTCGCTCGGGTCGATGTCCGGCAGGTGCGTCGGGATGCCGTTGAGGATGGGGCCGACGTCTTCGTGGAGGGCCACGCGCTCGTCCTTTCAGCGGTCGCGGTCCGTGCCCCGGTCGGGGGCCGGTCCTCCCCATCTTTCACCCACGCGCGGCCGGCGACACAATCAGCCCCCGGCTACTGGACGGTACGGGCGCTCAGGACAGTCCGCTGACGCGGTCCGGGCGGGCGTAGACCGAGAAGCGGCCCTCGCGGGTGAAGGCGAGCAGGGTGACGCCCGCGTCGGCGGCGAGCTCGACGGCGAGCGAGGTCGGGGCGCCGACCGCGACGACGGCCGGGATGCCGGCCACGGCCGCCTTCTGGACGATCTCGAAGCTGGCCCGCGCACTGACGACGAGGACCGTTCCGCCCAGGGGCAGCTCACGCTCGCGGGCGAGGGCGCCGACGACCTTGTCGACGGCGTTGTGCCGCCCGACGTCCTCGCGGACGACGAGCAGCTCGCCGTCCGGCGTCGCCACACCGGCCGCGTGAACGCCCCCGGTGCGGTCGAACGCGGCCTGCCGCTCGCGCAGGGCGTCGGGCAGCGCGGCGAGGACGGCGGGGTCGAGGGCGACGGCGTCGGCGGCGACGTCGAAGCGGCTCGCGGTGCGCACGGCGTCGACCGAGGCCGAGCCGCAGACGCCGCAGGCGCTCGTCATCGTCTCCGTGCGCTCGCGGGCCGGGCGCAGCAGCGCGACGCCGGGGGAGAGGGTCGCCTCGACGACGTTGAAGGTCGGCGCGCCGTCCGGTCCGACGTCGGTGCAGTGCATCATCGTCGCGACGTCGTGCGCGGAGCCGATCATCCCCTCGGTGAGCAGGTGGCCGAGGGCGAGGTCGAAGTCGTCGCCGGGCGTGCGCATCGTCGTCGTCACGGGGTCCTCGCCGACCCGCACCTCGAGCGGCTCCTCCACGGCGACGGTGTCCGGGCGCCGGTCGACGACGTCCCGGGCGAGGTCGACCCGGGTCCGGGGCACCCGCGTCGTCACCCGACCCATGGCCGCATCCAAACACACCGACCCGGCCGACGGGCCCGGGAGCCCGCCCGTCCCGCCGGCGTCCTCCCCGGCTGGGGCAGACTGGGCGACGTGGCCGACCCGACCGACGACCCGACCAGTGCCCCCTCTCCCGTCACCCTGCGCGGCGGAGACCTGCCGTGGCGGCCGGTCGCGCCCCAGCTGCGGACCGTCCGCCTGCTGACCCTCGGCGCGGTCCTCGTCCTGCCCCTCCTCGCGACCGTCGTCGTCGCCGTCCTCGTCACGCCGTGGGTGTGGCTCGGCACCCTCGCCCTCGTCCTCGGGGGCGCCTGGGGGGCGTGGGTCGTGGGCCGTCAGGTGTCGGCCATCTCGTGGGTCGAGCTCGACGAGGAGATCGTCATCCGCAAGGGCCGGCTCTTCCGCAGCCTCGTCAGCGTGCCGTACGGGCGGTTGCAGTACGTCGACATCCAGTCCGGGCCGCTGGCCCGCGCGTTCGGCATCGCGGCGTGCGAGATCCACACCGCATCGCCGGAGAGCGGCGGGTCGCTTCCCGGCCTGCCGACCGACGAGGCCGAGGCCCTGCGCAGCCGGCTGGCGGCCCGCGGCGAGGCGCAGCGGGCGGGCCTGTGACCCTCCCCGAGGCGGCCGGTCCCGCGGCCGGTCCCGGTCCGGACCCCGGGTCCGGTGCGGACCCCGACGGCTGGCAGCGGCTGCACCCGCTCTCGCCGCTCCTGCGCGGCGGCGTCGTCCTCCTCGCGGTCCTCGGCTACCTCGTGAGCCAGCTCGTCGACACCGTCCTCGGCTCGCTCGAGTCCGACGTCGTCCCGGGCTCCCCCGGGGACTCCGGCTGGTCCTACACCGCGCACCCGTTCCTCGCCCTCGGCGCCCTGGTCCTCGTCATCGCGGCGGTCGCCGGGGTGAGCTGGGTCAGCTGGCGCTTCTCCCGCTTCCGGGTCGCGCACGGGCAGGTCGAGCTGCGCACCGGCGTGCTCTTCCGGCAGCACCGGCAGGTGCCGCTCGAGCGGGTCCAGGCGGTCGAGACGACGCGCCCGCTGCTCGCCCGGCTCGTCGGGCTGAGCCAGGTCGTCGTCCAGTCGGCCGGCGGCTCCGACTCGCACCTCACGCTCGCCTTCCTCGGCGTCGACCGGGCCGAGGAGCTCCGGGCGCACCTGCTCGACCTCGCCGGACGCTCCGACGAGCGCCCGGGGGTGGCCGGCGCGCCGGCGCCGGACGCCGGTCCCGGGCCCGCCCCGGGCCCCGTCGCGGGGGCGCGCGCGGTCGACGCCGCTCCGCTCGTCGAGGTGCCCAACGGTCGGCTGTTCGTCGCGACGATCCTCCACGGGTCGACCATCGTGCTCGGCCTGGTCCTCGTCGTCGCCGGCTTCACGGTGGGGGTCGCCGAGGCGGGCCTCAAGGTCCTCGCCGGGGCACCGGCCCTCCTGCCGGTCGTCCTCGGCCTCGGCGCGAGCCGCGTCAAGGAGCTCCTCGTCCACGGCAACTTCTCCATCGCCGGGTCCCGGACGGCCCTGCTCGTCCGGCACGGGCTGACCGACCTGCGCAGCGCGACCGTCCCGCTGCACCGCGTCCAGGCCGTCGAGGTGCTCCAGCCGCTCTGGTGGCGCCCGTGGGGGTGGTGGCGGGTCCGCGTCAACGTCGCGGGGGTGCACGACGACCACGGCGCGGACAACGAGACGGTGATGCTCCCCGTGGGTACGGCGGGGGAGGCGCTCGCGGTCCTCGCGGCCCTCGGGGCCCACCCGGAGGACCCGGTGCTCCTCGAGGCCCTGCACGGCGACGGGGGCGAGAGCGGATGGACCGGGCCGCCGCGGGCCGCGCGGTGGCTCGACCCCTGGAGCTGGCGACGCACCGGCTACGCCCTCGCCGCGCACGCCGTCTACCTGCGCACCGGACGGTTCACCCGGCGGGCCGTCGTCGTGCCGCACGCGCGCATCCAGTCGCTCGGGCTGGCCCAGGGCCCGCTCCAGGCCCGGCTCGGGCTGGCCAGTGCCCGTATCGTCTCCACCCCCGGTCCGGTCGGTCCCTCGGTGCCGCACCTCCGGCACGAGTCCGCCGAGCGTTTCCTCGCCGAGGTCGGGGCCCGGGCCCGCGAGGCGCGACGGCCCGCCGTGGCGCCTCTTGCACCCGCCCCGGCCCCGTTGGTGGACTAGGACCCTGCCCAGCACCCGATGTGAGAGGTTGTGACCGTGAACAGCCCGACGCCGCCCCCGGTGGACCCGGGGTCGACCGTGCCCGCCGCCGTCGAGCGCCTGGGGTTCGCCCCCGAGCAGGTGGTCCAGGAGTTCGGCTACGACTCCGACGTCGACGACGCCCTGCGGGTCGCCGTCGAGGACGCCTGCGGCGCCGAGCTCGAGGACGACGAGTACACCGGGGCCGCCGACGCGGTCCTCCTGTGGTTCCGCGACGAGGACGGCGACCTCGGCGACGCGCTCGTCGACATGGTGGGGGTGCTCGAGGAAGGGGGCTTCGTCGTGCTCCTCACGCCGCGCCAGGACGGCGAGGTCGACGCCAGCGAGATCGACGAGGCGGCGGTGACCGCCGGGCTGCACCTCGCCGGGACGTTCAACGCCTCCGCGGAGTGGCGGGCGCACAAGCTCGTCGCCCCGAAGGGCAACGGCCGGCGCTGACCACACACCGAGGGGGGTATGCGTCACACCCGCGTCCCGCCCAGACCGCAACTGGCAGGATGAGGACATGACCCCCGTCTCGAGCCCGCTCACCGTCGGTGACCTCGCGCCGGACTTCACGCTCCGCGACCAGAACGGTGCCGACGTCACGCTGTCCGAGCTGACGGCCGACAGGAACGTCGTCGTCGTCTTCTACCCCTGGGCGTTCTCGGGCATCTGCACCGGCGAGCTCGACGAGATCCGCGACCACCTCGAGCGGTTCGTCACCGACGACCTCCAGGTCGTGTGCGTCTCCTGCGACGCCGTCTTCAGCAACCGCGCCTGGGCCGACATCCAGGGGTACTTCTTCCCGCTGCTCTCGGACGCCTGGCCGCACGGAGCGGTGGCCCGGGCCTACGGCGTCCTCAACGAGGCCAACGGCGCGGCCCTGCGCGGCACCTTCCTCGTCGGCCGCGACGGTCGCATCGCCTGGACCCTCGTCAACGGTCCGGGGGAGGCCCGCGACTTCACGGCCATCCCCTCGGCCGTCGCGGCCATCGGCGGCTGACCCTCGGGCAGGCGCCGGACCTGCCACAATGACCGCGGTCGGTCGCGCCCCGGTGCGCTCCGCCCGGGGCCTGTAGCTCAGCTGGTAGAGCGCCGCGTTTACACCGCGTCGGTCGTCGGTTCGATCCCGGCCGGGCCCACATGAACGATGGCGCCCCGCTGGCCCTGCAGCAGGTGCTCGACGTCGTCGAGCGCCTCTACCCGCCGTCGTCCGCGCAGTCGTGGGACCGCGTGGGCCTCGTCACCGGCGACCCGGAGCAGCCGGTCCACCGCATCCACCTCGCCGTCGACCCGACCCTGGCCGTCGTCGAGGAGGCGCGGGCCCTCGGTGCCGACCTGCTGCTCACCCACCACCCGCTGCTGCTGCGGGGGGTGCACTCGGTCGCGACGACGTCCGGGAAGGGCGCGACCGTCACCGGGCTGGTCGTCGGCGACGTGGCGCTCTACGTCGCCCACACGAACGCCGACGTCGCGGCGGAGGGCGTCTGCGAGGCGCTCGCCGACGCCTGCGGGCTCGGGCACACCGACCCGCTCGTCGTGTCCGAGGACCAGCCGCTCGGGCGGGTCGGCGACCTCGCCGAGCCGCTGCTGCTGCGGGACTTCGTCGAGGACCTCGCGGTCCACCTGCCCGCCACCGCCGGCGGGGTGCGGGTCGCCGGTCCGCCGGAGGCCCTCGTCCAGCGCGTCGCGGTGCTCGGCGGCTCCGGCGACGACCTGTTCGACGCGGTGCGGGCGAGTGGGGCCGACGTCTACGTCACCGCCGACCTGCGCCACCACCCGGCGCTCGAGGCACGGGAGGAGGCGCGGGGCGGCACGCCGTACCTCGTGGACGCGGGACACTGGGCGAGCGAGTGGCTGTGGCTCGGGCGGGCCGACCGGGCGCTGCGTGCGGCCCTCGGCGAGGACGCCACTAGGGTGGAGACCCACATCAGCACAGTGCGCACCGACCCGTGGACCTTCCTCGTCGGTGCCGACCAGGGAGGTACCCCGTGAGAGCCGAGTCCGCCCGCCAGCTGCGGCTGCTCGACCTCCAGGCCATCGACACGCGCCTCGACCAGATCGCCCACGCCCGGCGCACCCTGCCCCAGCTCGCCGAGCTCGCCGACCTCGAGGGCAAGGCCCGCCTCCTCGACGACCAGCTGGTCCGTTCGCGCACCGAGCTGGGCGACGTGCAGCGCGAGGTGGCCAAGGCCGAGGCGGACGTCCAGCTCGTGCGCGAACGTGCGGCTCGCGACCGCGCGCGGCTCGACGCCGGCACGGGGACGGCCAAGGACCTGCAGGCGCTGCAGCACGAGCTGGAGTCCCTCGCCCGCCGCCAGGCCGAGCTCGAGGACGTCGAGCTCGAGGTGATGGAGCGCGCCGAGGCCGCCGAGCACGACGTCTCCGAGCTCGAGCGCGGGCGCGGCGAGCTCGGCGAGCGGATCGCCGGGCTCGAGCGGGACCGTGACGAGGCCCTCCGGCGGCTGGCCGACGAGGAGGCCACCGTCGGTGCGCCACGCGACGGCATCGTCGGTGAGGTCGGTGCCGACCTCGTCGCCCTCTACGAGAAGATCCGCGGCACCTCGGGCACGGGCGCCGCAGCGCTGCGCCAGCGCCGGTGCGGCGGGTGCCAGCTCGAGCTCAACCCGGTGGAGATCTCCCGCATCCGCTCGGCCGACGAGGACGAGGTGCTGCGCTGCGAGGAGTGCAACCGGATCCTCGTGCGCACCCCCGAGTCCGGGCTGTGAGCCGGCGGCTCACCGTCGAGGCGGACGGCGGGTCGCGGGGCAACCCCGGCGTCGCGGGGTACGGAGCGCTGGTGCGCGACACCGAGACCGGGGCCCTGCTCGCCGAACGCGCCGAGCCGCTGGGGAAGGCGTCGAACAACGTCGCCGAGTACCGTGGGCTCATCGCGGGGCTCACCGCGGCGCACGCCATCGAGCCGGGCGCCGAGGTGCTCGTGCGGATGGACTCCAAGCTGGTCGTCGAGCAGATGTCCGGGACGTGGAAGATCAAGCACGAGGACATGCGCCGGCTGGCCCTCGAGGCACGCGAGGTGGCCAACGCCATCCGGGACGCCGGCGGCTCGGTGCGCTACGAGTGGATCCCGCGGGCCGAGAACAAGGCGGCCGACGCGCTCTCGAACGACGGGATGGACGGGCTGACCGTCGACCGCACCTTCGGTGGTGCCTCGCAGGTCGACGAGGAGACGGGTCCGGCCGCGGTCGGGGACCCGGCGGCGCCGAGCACCTTCCGGAGCGGAACCCCGACCCGGGTCGTCCTCGTCCGGCACGGCATCACGGACTTCACCGCCGAGGGGCGGCTCGACGGGCGGGGTGGTCCGGACCCGTCCCTCAACGCCACCGGGCGGCAGCAGGCCGTCGCGGCGGGCCGCGCCGTGGCCGCACTGGTCCAGGGCCACCCGGCGCGGGTGCTCACCTCGTCGCTCACCCGCGCCGTCGAGACCGGGGCGGCGGTGGCGGGTGCGCTCGGCGTCGAGCCCGAGCGCGACGACGACTGGGACGAGCAGTCCTTCGGGGACTGGGACGGCCGGTCGGTGCACGACCTGCTCGACGCCGAGCGCGACGCGTTCCGGGCGCTGCGCGACGACCCCACCTTCCGTCCGCCGAGTGGTGAGTCGCACGACGACCTCGTGGCGCGCGTCGTCCCGGCCTGGGAGCGCGTCGTCGCGGCCGGCGGCACGACGGTGGTCGTCTGTCACCGCAAGCCGATCCTCGTCGTCCTGGCCCACCTGCTCGGCCTCCCGCACGACCGCGCCTGGCGTCTCGCCGCCGCGCCCGGGTCCCTGACGGCCGTCGAGGTCTGGGACGACGGCGAGGTCTCCGTCGCCTTCACGAACCGCACCTGACCTGCGGGTCAGCCGAACGCCGGCAGCCGTCCGGCGAGGTGGGACGAGTTCTCCGGAGGGTCGACCCGTCCGGTGGCGACGAGCGCTGCCGTGGTGTCGTCCCAGTCGGTGGGCAGCTCCTCGTCGAGCAGGCACGCCGCCGTCCGGCGGGTGAGCGCCAGCGCCGGTGCCGGGGGATCGCTGGTCACGAGCAGGTCGAGGTGGTGCACGGCGCTCTCGACGGCCCACGTCGCGAGCAGGTCGCCGGAGGTCAGCACGTGTCCTTGAAAGGCGTGCTGCCCGGCGGGGAGGTAGCGGACGGCCCCCCGGACGACGTCCGCGACGTCGGCGAGCTCGGCCACGCCGGACGACGGTCGGTGCCACGCGTCGGTGCGGCGGCGCTGCGCCATGAGCAGGGCGATCGGGTCGGAGTCCTTCGCGCCCTCCGCGAACGCCCGCCAGTACGAGGCGGCGTCGACGGTGGGGGACGCGTCGGTCCGCGTCGCGAGCCCGCCGAGCAGCTCCTGCCATCCGGCGAGGACGTGGGAGACGACGTCGAGGCGTGACCACCCGTGACAGCGTGACGGGCCGAGCAGCGCCAGCTCGTCGAGGTCGCGGACGGCGTCGGTGAAGGCGTCGACAGAGGCGGCGAAGGCCGCGAGACCGAGGTCGTGGGGGACGGTGAGCACGGAGCCAGCCTCGCACCGCCGGCACGGCGGGGGGCGGGTAGCGTCGGGCGGCATGTCCGTGCTCCGGCCCCTGCGCCACGAGGACCTCGCCGCCCTCGTCGTGCTGCAGCGGGAGGCGGCCGTCGTGGCGCTCGGGCACATCTTCCCGCAGGACACCCACCCGTTCCCGGTCGACGAGGTGCGGCAACCGTGGGGCCTGGAGCTCGAGGACCCCCGCGATCCGGTGCCACGCCGTCGTGGTGGATGGTGCGCTGGCCGGCTTCGCGGCGACGCGGGGTGACGAGCTGCTGCACTTCGGGACGGCCCTCGCGACCTGGGGGAGCGGTCTCGCAGGTCAGGTGCACGACGAGGTGCTGCGCGCCCTGCGCGAGGAGGGGCACGGGTCCGCGTGGCTGCGGGTGTTCGAGGAGAACCGCCGGGCCATCCGCTTCTACGAGCGGCGTGGATGGGTTGCGGCCGAGGGCCGTTCGACGTCGCTGTTCCCGCCGCACCCTGTGCTGTGCCGCTACGAACTGGAGCTGGGCTGACCGGTCCGCTCGGGTTCGCGGCGGTGCTGGGGCTCGGTGGTGCGGGTGGTGGCGTGGGGGCCGTGCCAGGTGAGGGTGCCGTCGGGGTCGAGCCTCGGTCGCCAGCGCATGGTCTGCTTGAAGCGGTGGTGGTGCCGGCAGAGTGACTCGAGCTGGGTGGGGGTGGTCTGGCCGTCGGGCCAGGCCTTCGCGTGGTCGAGGTCGCAGCGGACGGCGGGTCGGGTGCAGCCCCACATCCGGCAGGTCCCGTCCCTCGTCCTGACGAAGTCGGCGATGGCGCGGGTGGGGCGGTAGGCGTGGGTGGTGAGGGAGGCGAGGGTGCCGGTCTCGGCGTCGAGCACGGCGCGGGCGACCTCCAGGGGCAGGGTCTTGAGCAGGTTGGCCATGGTGGTGGCGTCCACCCAGCCGACGCCGGGCAGCTGGGCACCGGAGACCCAGGACCCCGGCCCGAGCGGGGCCATGGTCGAGGTGAGGTCCCCGTCGAGCTCGGGCGGTTCTTCCAGCCAGGACAGGGCTTCGCGGGAGGCGGGGTCGAGGTCGGCGTAGCGAGTCACCTCACCGGTCACCGAGTCGACGACGGTCTCGTCGTCGTCCCACTCCACCCGGAACCGTTCCCCGAGCACGGGCTCCGGCGTCGCGGCGTCCGTCACGACCGGCACCCCGAGGGTCACCTGCGCGGACACGGTCACGTTGCGCAGGACCAGGTCGGCCAGCGCGTCCGCGCGGGCCTCGGGCAGGGTGAGGTCGCCGTCGATGGACCGGTACTGCCCAGCGAGGTCCTCGACCGCCGACCACATCGCCGCGGACGTGGCGGTCGGGAGCGAGCCGAACCACTCGGTCAGCCCGTCCACCCCGGCCCGCACCTCGACGCACCGGCCACGCTTGGTCTTGGCGGCGTGCGCGGCGACCTGGTCCGCCGCGACCCGGGCGGCGACCCGCCTGGCCTCGGACATCACCCGGGTCGGGTCCATCGACCCCAGCCGCGGAGCCAGCTCGGCGTCGACCCTCAGGCACGCGTCGACGTCCAGGCCGGCGCAGGCGTCGACGACCTTCTGCGCGGTGATCGTCCCCACCGCCCCCTCGACCAGCGATGCCCGCACCTGCGGGAAGCGCTCACCCAGGTCCGCGCCGAGGACGACCTTGCGGCCGGCGACCCCCTCGGTCAACCCGGCCTCGAGACAGAACATCGTGGCCGCCATCGGGTCCACGAACCCGACCGGGTGGACCCGCTCCACCGGGCCCGGCCCGGACAGCCGCACCTCCACCCGAGCACCCAAGGACGCAGCGACCGCGACCACACCGTCGGCCGCATTCGCCAGGTGCTGCGCCTCCCCGGCGACCGCGAACGCGTCCTCCGGCGCCAACCCCAGACCACCCTCGGCCAGCTCACGACCCAGCCGCGCGCACTCCTCACGGAGTGCCGCGATGCGGCTGCTGAGCTGCCCCCTGTCCATACCCCAAGTCTACCGAGGCCCACCGACAGGCCACTCCGTCATCCACAGGCAACCCCCTGCAGCAGAACGGATTTGCCGTCAAACGCGGCTCGGCCGGACCACCTCGTAGTGCGTCCACACCGACCCCTCGGCCCCTCCCTGCGTGGCCACCACGCGCAGCCGCACCGGCACCCCGTCGGGTGCCATCGGGTCGCCGTCGAGGAAGGTCGGTGTGCCGGCGCCACCGACGAGGATCGGCATCGTCACGACGTGCAGCTCGTCGACGAGTCCGGCCCGCACCAGCGCTCCGTTGATCCCACCGCCGCCGTCGGCCCGCACGCACCGCACCCCCAGCTCGGCGCCGAGTCGCCGCAGCGCCGTCCCCAGCTCGACCCGCCGCTCACCGCACACGAGCCACCCGACGCCCAGCTCGCGCAGCCGGGCGAGGTACCCCGGGGGAGTGGAACGGCAGACGAGGAGCAGCAGCGCCGTCTCGTCGTCCCCGGTCCGGGTCCACTCCATCCGCCCGCGGCCGTCGACGACGACGAACCACCGCGGCGCCCGCCGGGGCAGGTGGTCGCGGTGGTCCCACGGCCCACCCGGCTCGGCCCACGGGGACACGGCACCGTCCGGCACGAACGTCCCGCTCCCCTCCAGCCTCACCGTGGGGTGGTGACGGTCCTCGACCCACGCGTCGCGCCGACGGAGCAGTCCCTCGACGTCGTCGGGCCACGCCTCCCGCCACCGGCCGCCGACGGCGGGGTCGAGGAGCCGCTGGTCGCGGCGGAGGGTGATGCGCCCGTCGACGCCCGCCAGCGTGGTGAGCACGACGCGCGGGCGCGGCGATGATGCGGCATCCATCCGGGCACGCTAGGGACGGCCACCGACAGACCCGGACCGGCCCGCCGGTCCCGGCGGCCTGAGACGCGCGTGCCCGCCCGTGGCCCGCCGCCTACCCTCGACCCCATGACCTACGCAGGAGACGTCACCCCTCCCGAGGCATACGCCGCGGTCACCGGCCCCGGCCCCGCGCTGCTCGTCGACGTGCGCACGAGCGCCGAGTGGACCTTCGTCGGTGTCCCGGACCTCTCGGGCACCGGCCGGCAGGTGGCCTTCGTCGAGTGGAGCCGGTTCCCCGGGGGCGTCGTCAACGACACGTTCGTCGACGACCTTCGCGCGGCCGGCCTGGAACCGGGCACGCCCGTGTACTTCCTCTGCCGCTCCGGCGTGCGCTCGGTCGCGGCGGCCGAGGCGGCCACCGCGGCGGGACTCGGCCCGGCGTACAACATCACCGAGGGGTTCGAGGGGCCGGTCGACCCCGCGGGCCACCGCAGCGTCTCGGGCTGGAAGGTCGACGGGCTGCCGTGGAGGCAGCAGTGACCGACGCGTCCGGCGCACTTCCCGACGGTCTGCGCCCACGCACGCTGGCCGTCCGAGGAGGTCTGTCGCGCAGCGGGTTCGACGAGACCGCGGAGGCGATGTACCTCACCTCCGGGTTCGTCTACGAGTCCGCCGCCCAAGCCGAGGCCGCGTTCAAGGACGAGGTCGACCACTACATCTACAGCCGCTACGGCAACCCGACGGTCAGTGTCTTCGAGGAGCGCATGCGACTCCTCGAGGGCGCCGAGGCCTGCTTCGCCACCGCCTCCGGGATGGCCGCCGTCTTCACGGCGATGGCCGCCCTCTGCGGCGCCGGCGACCGCGTCGTCTCGTCACGGGCGCTCTTCGGCTCGTGCTACGTCATCCTCGACGAGATCCTGCCGCGCTGGGGAGTCGAGACCGTGTTCGTCGACGGCGCCGACCTCGACCAGTGGCGCGAGGCCCTGTCCACCCCGACGACGGCGGTGTTCTTCGAGACCCCGAGCAACCCGATGCAGGAGCTCGTCGACATCGCCGCCGTCTCCGAGCTCGCACACGCCGCCGGAGCCACCGTCGTCGTCGACAACGTCTTCGGCACACCGGTGTTCAGCCACCCGCTCGCCCACGGCGCCGACGTCGTCGTCTACTCGGCGACCAAGCACATCGACGGCCAGGGGCGCGCACTCGGCGGAGCCGTCCTCGGCCCGAAGGACTTCGTCGAGGGCCCGGTGAAGAACCTCATGCGGCACACCGGGCCGTCGATGTCCCCCTTCAACGCCTGGGTCATGGCCAAGGGCCTGGAGACCCTCGACCTGCGGGTCCGGTCGATGGCCGCCTCGGCCCTCACCATCGCCGGAACGCTCGAGGCATGGCAGCGCGAGGGACGCGGCGTCACCCGCGTCGTGTACCCGCACCTGCCGAGCCATCCCCAGCACGACCTCGCCCTGCGCCAGCTCGAGGGCGGGGGAGGCACGGTCGTCACCCTCGAGCTCGAGGGCGGCAAGGACGCCGCGTTCGCGTTCCTCGACGCCCTCCGGCTGGTCGACATCAGCAACAACCTGGGCGACGCGAAGTCGCTGACGACGCACCCGGCGACGACGACCCACCGGCGCCTCTCGCCGGAGGGCCGGGCCGCGGTCGGCATCACCGACGGCACGGTCCGCCTCTCGGTCGGTCTCGAGGACCCGGCGGACCTCGTCGAGGACCTCGACCGCGCACTGACCACCGCTCGGGCTGCCCGCTGAGGGCGCTTCGACGGCTGTTAGCGTCGCGCCCATGACCTCCCGCGACGTCGTCTCCGTCCAGCGGCTCATCCCCTCCGCCCCCGAGCCGATCTTCGACCTGCTCGCCGACCCGGAGGGTCACTCGCGGATCGACGGCGGCGGGTCGGTCCAGGGCGCCCGCAGCGGCGGCCGGCGGCTGGGGCTCGGCGACCGCTTCGGGATGGACATGCGGATCGGTGTCGCGTACTCGACCCTCAACACCGTCGTCGAGCTCGACGAGAACCGCCGCATCGCCTGGCAGACGACGACCCGCGGTCCGCTCGGCTCCTTCGTCGGTGGCCGGATCTGGCGCTACGAGCTCGAGCCGGTCGAGGGGGGCACGCTCGTCACCGAGTCGTGGGACATCTCGCAGGAGGCGGCCCTGAGCAAGCCGTTCGTGCGCCGCATGGAGGGCATGACCCGCAAGAACATGGCGGCCACCCTCGAGCGCATCGAGGAGCTCGTCACCGCCGAGGCGTGACCCGGCGCTCCTCCGCGACCCCGGCCATCGCCCAGCGCACCGCCCGGGTGCCGACCAGCCCGAGCACCCCGGCCGCTCCCGCCACCGGTGAGGACACCGGCAGCCGCAGCTCGCTGCGCACCCATCTGGGGAGCAGCGCCACGCCACCGGAGGCGATGAGCCCGTAGCCCGGCCGGGCCGTCCACGGCAGGGGCGGGTCGAGGAGCAGGAAGCGCGCGGCGTCACGGGCGGCCGGGGTGGCCCGCAGCGCCGGACGGAACGCCTCGAGCGCCGTCAGCAGGCCCTCGACGTCGGTCGGCACCGGGTCGGCGCCGAGCAGCCGGGCGACGACCGCCGACTGCTCGACGTACCGGTCGGCCTCCTCGGGGGTGAGCGGCGCCGCGGCGTAGCGCTGGAAGGCCGAGAGGAAGCTCCACGCCTCGGCGACGTGCACCCAGGCGAGGAGACCGGGGTCGGAGGCGCGGTACGGCACGCCCTCGTCGTCCCGGCCCCGGACGCGCTCGTGGATGGACCGGACCGTGGCGATGGCGGCGTCGGCGTCCTCGACCGTGCCGAAGGTCGTCGTGGCGAGGAAGTGCGACGTGCGCTGGAGCCGGCCCCAGGGGTCGCTGCGGTACCCGCTGTGCCCGGCCACCCCGGCCATCGCCGACGGGTGCAGAGACTGGAGCAGGAGCGCGGCGACCCCACCGGGGAACATGGAGGCGTCGGCGTGCACGCGCCAGACCGGGTCGTCCGGCCCGAACCGGCGCTCGCCCTCGCGACCCCAGATGACGGCGGCCGCCGCGCTCGCGTCCTCGCCGGCCACCCGGGCCCGCAGCGCGTGCCCGAGCCGCCGCTGGGCCACCCGCCCGATGTCGTCGACGACGCTCATGGTCCTCCGTCCCTCGTCGCTGTCCCTCGGTCCTACCCACCCAACGACCGCGCGCACCGGGTCCCTTCCGCGCTGTCGAAGGTTGCGGCGCCCCGCCGCCGGCTCAGGCGGCGAGGGCGAGCGTCGAGGTGACGACGACGAGGACCGCGCAGGCCAGCCCGGCGGGGACGAGCCAGCGCCACGGGACGACGACGTCGCGGGCCCGGCAGCGCTGGATCCACAGGAGGGTCGCGAGCGAGGCCCACGGCGTGACGAGCGGGCCCGCGTTGGTCCCGACGAGGAGGGCGAGCAGCCGCTGCACCGACCCGTCGGCGGCGGGCTCGAGCGCGAGGTAGGCCGGCAGGTTGTTGACGACGTTCGCGAGGCCGGCCCCGGCCCCGGACAGCGCGAGCAGCGCGCCCGCGCCGGTGCCGCCGGGCAGCGCGGTGGTGACCACCCGCGAGAGCCCGTGCTGCTGGAGCAGCTCGACGACCACCGACACGACGACGAACCCGAGCGCCATGAGCCACGGCACGGGCAGCCCGGTGAGCAGCGAGCGGCCGCGCCACCACGTCGTCGCGAGGAGGACCGCCGCGGCGACGAGCGACACCGCCCACGGGGGAGCCCCGAGGGCGAACAGCGGCCCGAGGACGACGCAGACCACCGCCGCCACCCGGAGCAGGACCGCGTCGTGGGGCTCGGCGGGTGGCGCGACGGAGTAGCGCCCCCGCAGGCTGCGGGGGTGCAGCGCGGCGACGAGCAGGAGGGTGACGACGACCGCCACGACGGCCGGGGCCCACGACGCCCGGACGTAGTCGCCGTGCCCGAGGCCCGCCCGGCCCAGGGTGTGCAGCGCGAGCAGGTTGGTGAGGTTCGAGACCGGCAGCAGGAGCGAGCCGGTGTTCGCGATCCAGAGGGTGGTCACCGCGAGCAGCCGGGGGTCGAGCCCCACCTGAGCGGCGACGGCGAGCCCGACCGGGGTGAGCAGCACCGCCGTCGTGTCGAGCGAGAGGACGACCGTCGCGACGACGGCGAGTGCCGAGAACAGCACCCACAGCACCCAGCGCCGCCCGCGTCCCATCCGCGCCACGGCGTGCCCCGCGACGTCGAAGACTCCGGCCCGCTCGGCGAGCTCGGCGGTGACCGTGATGGCGAGGAGGAAGACGACGACGGGGGCGAGCCGTCCGGCCAGCTCGACTGCTGCGGCGCCGCTCACGGGGCCTGCACGTCGAGGACCCAGGGAGCGCCGGACCGAGCCGGTTCGTGCAGTGAGACCTCGAAGCCGCGCCCGACGACCTCCGCGACGGCGCCGGCCGACCGGGCGGCGACGCCCTCGACGCACAGGTGCCGGGCGACGAGGCCCCGGGTGTGCTTGGCCAGGTGGCTGGCCCCCGGGACCCGCACCTGCACCCACCGGTCGGCGAGCTCGCGCCCGGGACGCCACGCGGCGGCGTACGCAGCCGAGCGGCAGTCGACGACGGCGCCGCGGCCCGCGGCCTCGGTGAGCGGGCCGTCGAGGGCGGGGCGCCAGCGCTGGGCCAGCGGGCCGACCCCGGGCAGGGTCACCCCCATCGCGAGCCGGTACGCGGTGATCCGGTCGGTCGGCCGGACCGCGCCGTGCAGGGCCGAGACGACGACGAGCCACCGGTTGGCGCGGCGGCGGGCGGCGGTGTCCAGCGAGGCGAGGTCGAGGGCGTCGTAGAGCACCCCGGTGTAGACCTGCGCCGCCGGGGTGGCGGGCAGGGAGTCGAGGGCGAGGTTGCGCGCGACGTCGTCGAGCAGGGCCGGCGAGACGCCCAGCACGCCCGCGGCGTCCGGGGAGGCGCTCGTCCTCGCGAGGGCTCCCGCGACCTCGCGTCGCACCCCGGCCAGCTCGGGAAAGGACCACGAGGCGGGGTCCGCCGGACCGCCGCGCGGGCGGTTCCACTTCGACTCCGACGGCGGGAGCAGGATGAGCACCGGCACAGCCTACGGACGGTTAGGGTCGAGCCCGTGCCCCGTCCCAGGGTCGTGCTGCGGCCGACCGACGCCGAGACCCCGCCGGCCCTCGAGCAGGCCCTGCGCGACCGTTTCTCCGCGGTCCGTGCCGAGCTGGGCATCGACGGGCCGTACCCCACCGACGCCCTCGCCGAGGCCGAGCGCGAGGCCGCCCGGCCACCGCGCGACGGCTACCCGGACGAGACCGACGTCCCGTACGTCACCCTCGACCCGCCCGGCTCGATGGACCTCGACCAGGCCCTCCACATCGAACGTGACGGCGACGGGCACCGGGTCCGCTACGCCATCGCCGACGTCCCCGCGTTCGTGCCGGCCGGCGGTGACCTCGACCGCGCGACCCGCGAGCGGGGGCAGACGGTCTACTGCCCCGACCTGCGGGTCCCGCTGCACCCGCCGGTCCTCTCCGAGGACGCCGCGAGCCTCCTCCCGGACGAGGTCCGGCCGGCCTTCGTCTGGGACCTGCGCCTCGACGGCGAGGGCGTCCTCACGCGCGCCGAGGTTCGCCGGGCGCTGGTCCGCAGCCGCCGGCGCCTCGACTACGCCGGCGTGCAGGCCGATGTCGACGCCGGCACCGCCGACGAGCTGCTGCTCCTCCTCCGCGAGGTCGGGCAGCGCCGCATCGCCCGGGAGCGGGCCCGCGGTGGCGCGAGCCTGCCGATGCCCGAGCAGCAGGTCCTCGAGAACGACGACGGCACCTTCACGCTCGAGTTCCGCCCGCCGCTCGCGGCGGAGGAGTGGAACGCCCAGCTCTCGCTCCTCACCGGGATGGCGGCGGCGGCGATGATGCTCGACGGCGGGGTCGGGGTGCTGCGCACGATGCCGGCCCCGACCGCGGACGCCGTCGCGCGCTTCCGGCGCGCCGCCCGCGGGCTCGGCGTCGAGTGGCCGGAGGGGCAGCCCTACGGCGAGCTCGTCCGGGGTCTCGACCGCACCGACCCCCGGCACCTGGCCCTCATCCACGAGGCGACCTCGCTCTTCCGCGGGGCCGGCTACACCGCCTTCGACGGAGCCCCGCCCGACGAGCGCGAGCACGCCGCCGTCGCCGCCCCCTACGCCCACGTCACGGCACCACTGCGCCGTCTCGTCGACCGTTTCGGCCTCGTCGTGTGCGAGGCCCTGTCGCGGGGGGCCGAGGTGCCCCCGGCCGTCCGCGCCTCCCTCCCCGACCTCGCCGCTCTGATGAGCGCCTCGGACCGCACCGCGCGGGCGGCCGAGCGCTCGTGCGCGGACGCCACCGAGGCCGCGGTGCTCCACGGCCGCGAGGGGGAGCGCTTCCCCGCGGTCGTCGTCGACCACCTCGAGAAGGGGATGGAGGTCCAGCTCGTCGACCTGCCCGTCCTCGCCAAGGCGTCGGGGGACCGGGGAGCCCTCGGCTCCACGGTCTCGGTCCGCCTCGAGTCCGCCGACGTCGCGGCCGGGCGGATCGCCTTCGCCCACGACCGCTAGACTCCACCGCGGACGAGTCGGGCGGACGGTCGCGTCGGTGGGCAACCACCGCCGAGGAAGGTCCGGGCTCCGAAGGGCAGGATGGTGGCCAACAGCCACCCGGGGCGACCCGCGGGACAGTGCCACAGAGAACAGACCGCCCGCTGCGCGAGCAGCGGGCACGGGTGAAACGGTGGTGTAAGAGACCACCAGCGGCCGGGGTGACCCGGTCGGCTCGGTAAACCCCATCCGGAGCAAGCCCAGACAGGATGCGTTCGAGGGTTGCCCGCCCGAGCATCCGGGTAGGGCGCTGGAGGTGGTCGGCAACGGCCACCCGAGATGGATGACCGTCACCGCGCGGCCGGAGACGGCGGCGCGGGACAGAACCCGGCCTACAGCTCGACTCGTCCACCACACCGGCACCCTGACCAGCAGGTTCGCCTGCTCCATCGGCCGGTCCCCGCAGGTTCGGCGGTTAGGGTGCACGGGTCCACCGACTCTCGCCGCAGGAGCATGCCCGTGCCAGGAGACCCCGCGATCGACCTCGACCTCGCGCGTGAGCGCGTCATGGCCGCGACCCGCGACCTCGACGGCTCGACCGTCCGCGACGTCCTGCTCGACGCGCTCCTGGTCTCCGGCGTCGACGCGACCGTGACGCGCGTCATCATGCCGGTCCTCAAGGACGTCGGGGACGCCTGGGAGTCCGGACGCCTCGGCGTGGTCCACGAGCACTTCGTCTCCAGCGCGTTCCGCGGCGTGCTCGGCGAGCTGCGCCTGCCCGTCCAGGGTCCGCAGGTGCGCACGGTCGTGCTCGCCTGCCCTCCGCGCGAGCTGCACGACCTGCCCCTCGAGCTCTTCGGCGCGATGCTCCACGCGCGGTGGTGGCGGGTGGTCAGCCTCGGCGCGAACTCGCCGATGACGGCCGTCGCCGAGGCGACCCGCTTCCTGCGCGCCGACGCGGTCGTCCTCGCCGGGGTGCGCCGCACCGCCTTCGAGGCCCGGCTGCCCTCGCTGACCCGGCTCGCCCGCACCCTGCCCCTCTTCGTCGCCGGCGAGGGCGCCAAGGCACTCGCCGAGCCCCCGCCGGAGGTCACGGTGCTGCCCGACGACCTCGTCGCGGCCGCCGAGCTGGTCGACGCCCGGGTCCCGGCCGTCGACGACCTCCCCCCGGTCCTCGAGCGACGGGACGACGACGCGGAGTCCGTGCTCGGCTGAGGACGGCCTAGCGTGGGGGCATGCGCATCACCCACCTCGGACACGCCTGCCTCCTGCTCGAGGTCGCCGACACCCGCCTGCTCCTCGACCCCGGCACCTTCGCCGACGACGCGCTCGCCGACGTCCGCGACCTCGACGCCGTCCTCGTCACCCACCAGCACCCGGACCACCTCGACCCCGAGCGTGTCCCGGCCCTGCTCGCGGCCAACCCCCGGGCCCGGGTCCTCTGCGACCCCGGCAGCCTCGGCGTCCTGCGCGACCTCGGCCTCGACGCGCAGGCGCACGACGGCACCACGACGGTCGGTCCCGTCACGGTGACGCCGGTGGGGGAGGTGCACGCGCTCATCCACGAGGACATCCCCCGGATCCCCAACGTCGGGGTGCGCCTCGACGCCGAGGGCGAGCCGTCGCTCTTCCATCCGGGAGACGCGCTCGACGCCGACCCCGGCCCGGTCGACGTCCTCGCCTTCCCGCTCCAGGCGCCGTGGCAGCGCAGCCGCGAGATGACGGCGTTCCTGCGGCGGCACGCGGCGCCGCACGCCGTGCCCGTCCACGACGGGCTGCTGCAGCCGCGCGGCCGGGCCCTCTACCTCGACCAGGCCGGCCGGCTCGGCAGCCCGGACACCCGCATCCACGACCTCGCGGGCGCCGGCCCCACGACGTTCCGCGCCGGGGAGTAGCCGCTCAGCCGGTGTGCCTGCCGTGCCGCCGCTGCGCCGAGCTGGCCAGCACGGCCGCGCCGATGATGCCCGCCTTGTTGCGCAGCACCGCGGGGACGATCGGGGTGCGCAGGTCGAGCAACGGGAGGAACTCGTCGGAGTCCTTCGAGACGCCACCGCCGACGACGATGAGGTCGGGCCACAGGAGGTCCTCGAGGACCCGGTAGTAACGCTGCAGCCGCTTCGCCCACTCCGGGTAGCTGAGGTCCTCGCGCGTCTTGGCCGAGCTCGCGGCCCGCGTCTCGGCGTCGACGCCGTCGATCTCGAGGTGCCCGAGCTCCGAGTTCGGCACCAGTACGCCCTCGTTGAAGATCGCGGTGCCGATGCCGGTCCCCAGGGTGGTGACGACGACGAGGCCGTCGTGCCCCTTGGCCGCGCCGAAGGTCAGCTCGCCGACCCCGGCGGCGTCCGCGTCGTTGACGACGACGACGTCGTGCTGCAGCCGCTCCTCGAGGAGGTCCTCGATGTGGCAGCCGATCCACGACTTGTCGATGTTCGCGGCCGTCTTGACGACACCGTGCTGGACGACGCCCGGGATCGTCACGCCGATGGGGGAGTCGCTGCGGACCTCGTCGAAGTGGTCGACGACCTCCTTGATCACCTCGCAGACCGCCTCGGGCGTGGACACCGCCGGCGTGTCGATCCGCAGCCGCTTCTGGGCGAACTCCCCGGCCTCGAGGTCGACCGGTGCGCCCTTGATGCCGCTGCCGCCGACGTCGATGCCGAGAGGGTGTGAGGTGCTCATGCTGCGTCTCCCAGGGTGAGGATCTCGGGTCCGTCCTCGGTGACGAGGATCGTGTGCTCGAACTGTGCCGAACGACGGCGGTCCTTGGTGACGACCGTCCACCCGTCGTCCCACATCTCCCACTCCGGGGTGCCGAGGTTGAGCATCGGCTCGACGGTGAAGGTCATCCCCGGCTCGATCACCGTCGCGTACGAGGGCGCGGCGTCGTAGTGCGGGATGATGAGGCCGCTGTGGAACGCCGAGCCGATGCCGTGGCCGGTGAAGTCGCGGACCACGCCGTAACCGAACCGCTTCGCGTACGACTCGATGACCCGCCCGATGACGTTGACCTCGCGACCGGGACGGGCCGCGCGGATGCCCCGCATCATCGCCTCGTGGGTGCGCTCGACGAGCAGCCGCGACTCCTCGTCGACGTCGCCGACGAGGTAGGTGGCGTCGGTGTCGCCGTGGACGCCGCCGACGAACGCGGTGATGTCGATGTTGACGATGTCACCGTCCTCGAGCGGCCGGTCGTCCGGGATGCCGTGGCAGACGACCTCGTTGACGGAGGTGCACAGGGACTTCGGAAAACCCTTGTAGCCCAACGTCGACGGGTAGGCGCCGTGGTCCATGAGGTACTCATGGCCCACGCGGTCGATCTCGTCGGTGGTCACCCCCGGGGCGATGACGGCCGCGGCAGCGGCCATCGCGTTCGCGGCGACCCGGCCGGCCACGCGCATCCGCTCGATGGTCTCGGCGTCCTTGACCTCCGACCCGGTGAACCGTTCGGGCTGGGGACGGTCGACGTACTCGGGGCGGGCGATCTCCGGGGGGACGGGCCGGCGCGGGGAGACCGTGCCGGGGGCCACGCTGGCGTGGGTCAGGGGCATAGGTTGGAGTCTAGGCAGACCACACCGGCGAAGGAGAACCCCGCGATGCCCTACTGGTACAACGTCGACACCGGAGCGGTCGAGACCGACGCCGACCGCAGCCAGGACGCCAACGTCCTCGGTCCCTACGACTCCGCGGAGGCCGCGGCGAACGCGCTCCAGCACGCCCGGGAGAACACCGAGCGGTGGGACGCCGAGGACCGGGAGTGGGACGAGCGCGGCGGCGGCCCGGCGCCCGACGGGGCGTGATCAGCCGCCGGTGAGGCGGTGCACCGTGAGGGCGTAGTCGCTCGTCGGCGTGAACGGCCGGCGGTCCCACGTCGCGTACCGCGCGATGAAGGAGAGCCCCGCCGCGCGCGCCCAGCGGTCGTAGTCGGCGAGCGAGACCTCGGCCGCGCCGGAGGGGAGCGACCCCGGCATCCCGAACCCGGCGACGAGGTGCCCGCCGGGGGCGAGGTGCGCCGCCAGCCGCTGGAGCACGGTGGGCAGCGAGCCGTCGGCGAGGTACGGGACGACGTTGCCGGCCATGAGGACGACGTGGAACTCCTGCTCGGTGCGCAGGTCGAGGGTCGAGAGGTCCGCGACGAGGAAGCGGGTGCGGGCGTCCTCGCGGGCGAGGGCGACGAGGTCGGGGTCGGCGTCCACGCCGACGACGTAGTGGCCGAGCCGGGTCAGCTCGCTCGCGACGCGCCCGTAGCCGCACCCGGCGTCGAGGACCCGGGACGGGGGAGGTGCGAGCTCGGTGACGAAGCGGGCCTCGCCGTGCAGGTCGCGGCCGGTGGCGGCGAGGTCGAGGAAGCGCTGCCGGTAGGCGCGCGCCGCCTCCGGGCCGGACTGGTGGGCCGACCAGCGGGTCGGGGCCCCCGGCCTCGGTGGGGGCGGGCTCGTGCTCCACATGCCGCTCGGACGCTCCTCCTGCTCGCCGGGGTTCCGCGTCACGACTCGAAGGAGTGCTCGGCGGCCGGGAAGGAGCCCTCGGCGACCTCGGCCGCGTACTCGCCCGCTGCCCGGAGGAGGTCGCTGCGCAGGTCGGCGTACTTCTTGACGAAGCGCGGCGCCCGACCACCGCGCAGGCCGGCCATGTCCTGCCAGACGAGCACCTGGGCGTCGCAGTGCGGGCCCGCCCCGATGCCGATCGTCGGGATGCGCAGCGCCGCGGTCACCTCCGCGGCGACCGGGGCCGGCACCATCTCCATGACGACGGCGAAGCAGCCGGCCGCCTCGAGGGCGAGGGCGTCGGCGAGGAGCTTCTCCGCGCCCGCGCCGCGGCCCTGGACCTTGTACCCGCCGAGCACGTGCTCGCTCTGCGGCGTGAAACCGATGTGCCCCATGACGGGGATGCCGGCGCGGACGAGCAGCTCGACCTCGGGCACCATCGGGGCGCCGCCCTCGAGCTTGACGGCGTGCGCCATCCCCTCCTTCATGAAGCGGGTCGCGGTGGCCAGCGCCTGCTGCGGGCTCGCCTGGTAGGACCCGAAGGGGAGGTCGGCGACGACCATCGCGCGGCGGGCGGAGCTCGTCACGGCCCGGACCAGGGGCACGAGGTGGTCGACCGTCACCGGCACCGTGGTCTCGAACCCGTAGACGTTGTTGCCGGCCGAGTCGCCGACGAGGAGGACGGGGATCCCGGCCTCGTCGAAGATCTCCGCGGTGTACATGTCGTAGGCGGTGAGCATGGCCCACCGCTCGCCGCGCTCCTTCATCGCGAGGAGGTGGGGGACCCGCACCCGGCGCTGGGGCGCAGCCTGGGCGCCGGTGCCGTACGGGGCGGTGCCCTCGGGGGCCGGCGTGGACGACGTCTGCTCGCTCATGGCCCGATGGTAGGACCCCGCGCGGAGGGGGTCCTTTGCCGAGATTTTACCTTTCTGGGGAAACTCCTGAAGGTCCCCTCGATCCCGCTGCGGCACAACGTATTTGCACACCATGCAAATACCCCCTCGGGCACGGGTGACGTGCGTCTCCGGGCGCAGCGGCCGAAAATCCGTCGGCCGGACCCTCGATCCTGAGTGGTTTCTGTGGTTTCGTCCACGATGCCCCGCGCTGACAGGACGAGGGGCGGACACCCATGGAGGAGATCTCGTGAAGAGACGACACGTGACCGTTGTGTCGGGGGTGGCAGCGGCGGCCCTCGCCCTGACGCTCGCCCCGAGCACGGCGCCGGAGGGTCCCCCCCGTCCCGCCCCCCCCCACAAGAACAACCCGCCGAAAGACTTCAAACTGGCCCAACCCCTCCCCGAGGCCCAACGCGAACACCGCCCGGACGCGATCCAGCAGCTCGTCAACGGCAAGGCCACGACCAAGACGATCAACGGCAACCGCGTGATCGAGGTCAAGAGCAAGAAGGGCGACAAGAACCGCAAGGGCAAGGGCGACGGGAAGACGAAGTACGTCAACTACCCGGTCGACCGCGAGGAGGACATCTTCACGGTCCTCGTCGACTTCGGTGACAAGGTCAACCCGGCGACCGGCGGCACCGCCGGCCCGGTGCACAACCAGATCCCCGAGCCGAACCGCAAGCAGGACAACTCGACGTACTGGCTCAAGGACTTCAACCGCCAGCACTACCTCGACATGATGTTCGGCAGCGGTGAGTCGTTCAAGGACTTCTACCTCAAGCAGTCCAACGGCCGCTTCCTCGCCAAGGGTGACGTCTCCGACTGGGTCAAGGTCCCCTACAACGAGGCCCGCTACGGCTCGAACAAGTACTCGGACGCCAGCACCTACTGGCCCTTCGTCAAGGACACCGCGCAGGCGTGGTACGACGACCAGAAGGCCCAGGGCAAGACCGACAAGCAGATCAAGAAGTACCTCGCGCAGTTCGACAAGGTCGACCGCTACGACTACGACGGCGACGGCAACTTCAACGAGCCCGACGGCTACATCGACCACTTCCAGGCCATCCACGCCGGTGAGGGCGAGGAGGCCGGCGGCGGTGCGCAGGGCGAGGACGCCATCTGGTCGCACCGCTGGTACGCCTACTCGACCGACCAGGGCAAGACCGGCCCCGAGGGCAACAAGCTCGGTGGCGTGCCGCTCGGCAACTCCGGGATGTGGATCGGTGACTACACGACCGAGCCCGAGAACGGCGGCCTCGGTGTCTTCGCCCACGAGTTCGGCCACGACCTCGGTCTGCCGGACCTCTACGACACCGCGGGTGGCGACAACGGCACCGGCTTCTGGACGCTCATGTCCGGTGGCTCGTGGCTCAACCACGGCAAGGACTCGATCGGCACGACGCCCGGCTACATGGGCGCCTGGGAGAAGCTCCAGCTCGGCTGGCTCGACCCGCAGGTCGTCCCCTACGGCCAGGACACGACGGTCAAGCTCGGCTCCGCCGACAAGGTGACCGCGAGCGAGGCGCAGGCGATCATCGTCCCGCTGCCCAAGCGCACCGTGGTGACGAAGAAGAACACGCCGCACTCCGGCCAGGGTGAGTGGTGGACCGGGCTCGGCAACGACCTGTCCTCGACCCTGACCAAGGACGTCGACCTCACCGGCGCCACGTCGGGCAAGGTCAGCGCGTTCGTCTCGGGCAACATCGAGGTCGACTACGACTACCTGTACGGCGAGGTCTCGACCGACGGCGGCTCCACCTGGACCCCGGTCGGCGACGGCATCGACGGCTCGGCCGACGGTGACACCGACAGCGCCCTGGCGTGGAAGTCCTTCGACTGGGACCTCACCCCGTACGCCGGCCAGGCGGTCAAGTTCCGCTTCCGGATGTCGACCGACGGTGGCGTGGCCAGCGAGGCCTTCATCGACGACATCACGACGACCGTGGGCGGCACCTCCACCACGGACGACGTCGAGTCGGGCGCCGGCGCCTGGACGGCCGCCGGTGGCTTCGAGATCATCAACGGCACCACCACCCGTCAGGTCCAGGACATGTACCTGGCCGAGAACCGCACCTACAGCGGGTACGACAAGACCCTCAAGACGGGTCCGTACAACTTCGGCTGGAGCAACACGCGCCCGGACTGGGTGGAGCGCTTCCCCTACCAGAACGGGATGCTCGTCTGGTTCGCCAACGGTGAGTTCGCCGACAACAACACCAGCGCCCACCCGGGCGGCGGCCTGGTCCTCCCGGTCGACGCGCGTCCCGCGCCGGTGATGTTCGCCGACGGCACCCTCCTCGGCAACCGCCGCCAGCCGTTCGACGCCACCTTCGGCCTCGAGCGCACCGACCGGGTCACGTTCCACAAGAACGGCTCGCCGTCGACGGTCCCGTCCAGCAAGGGCATCCCGACCTTCGACGACAGCAACCCGGCGAAGTACTGGTCCTCGCTCAACCCGTGGAACTCGACCAAGGTCGCGGGCTCCGGGACGACGATGACCGTCAAGAAGGCGAAGAACGGTGGCCGCACGCTGATGGTCAAGGTCGCCTTCAAGTGACCTGAGCAGCACCTGCTCCACCACGGAGGGGGCCCGGGCGAGAGCCCGGGCCCCTTCTGCGTCGCGTCACGCGGACGACACACGGATGCGGCAGGATGCTCGGCATGGACCGTCAGCAGGAGTTCGTCCTCCGCACCATCGAAGAGCGCGACATCCGGTTCGTCCGGCTGTGGTTCACCGACGTCCTCGGCACCCTGAAGTCGGTGGCCGTCGCCCCGGCCGAGCTCGAGGGAGCCTTCGCCGAGGGCATCGGGTTCGACGGCTCGGTCATCGAGGGCTTCGCCCGCGTCTACGAGTCCGACATGCTCGCCAAGCCCGACCCGGCCACCTTCCAGGTGCTCCCGTGGCGTGGCGAGAGCAACGGCACGGCCCGGATGTTCTGCGACATCACCCTCCCCGACGGCACCCCGAGCATGGCCGACCCCCGCCACGTCCTCCAGCGCTCGCTGGCCAAGGCCGCCGACATGGGCTTCACCTTCTACACCCACCCCGAGATCGAGTTCTTCCTCCTCAAGCAGGGCTGGGTGCCCGGGCAGAGCCCGACGCCGATCGACACCTCCGGCTACTTCGACCACACGCCCCACGGCTCGAGCGCCGACTTCCGCCGCGCGGCGATCACGATGCTCGAGGAGATGGGCATCTCCGTCGAGTTCAGCCACCACGAGGCGGCGCCGGGGCAGAACGAGATCGACCTGCGCTACGCCGACGCCCTGACCACCGCCGACAACATCATGACCTTCCGCACCGTGGTCAAGGAGGTGGCGCTCGAGCAGGGCATCTACGCCTCGTTCATGCCCAAGCCCTTCGCCGAGCACCCCGGCTCCGGGATGCACACGCACATGTCGCTCTTCGAGGGCGACACGAACGCCTTCCACGAGCCGGGAGCGCCCTACCAGCTCTCGAAGGTCGGGCGGCAGTTCATCGCCGGCCTGCTGCACCACGGCGCCGAGACCGCGGCCGTCACCAACCAGTGGGTCAACAGCTACAAGCGGCTCTGGGGTGGCGGCGAGGCGCCGGCGCACCTCACCTGGGGGCACAACAACCGCTCGGCGCTGGTCCGGGTGCCGATGTACAAGCCGGACAAGGGCCAGAGCACGCGGGTCGAGGTCCGCAGCATCGACACCGCGTGCAACCCCTACCTCACCTTCGCCGTCCTCCTCGCCGCCGGGCTCAAGGGCATCGAGGAGGGGTACGACCTGCCCCCGGAGACCGAGGACGACGTCTGGAGCCTCACCGACGCCGAGCGCCGGGCGATGGGCATCCAGCCGCTCCCGGCCAGCCTGTCCGAGGCCATCGAGGTGATGGAGTCCAGCGAGCTCGTCGCCGAGACCCTCGGCGAGCACACCTTCGACTTCTTCCTGCGCAACAAGCGGTCCGAGTGGGCCGACTACCGCAACCAGGTGACGGCCTTCGAGCTCGAGCGCTACCTGCCGGCGCTCTGACGGGCGGCCCGTGAGCTCGCGCGCCCCGGAGTCGGTCCCGGCCGGCATCGCCCGGCTGGGCTTCGCCGACCCCCGGCGGGCTGCCGGCCTGCTCGACGACCCCGTCCTCGAGGGGTTGGCCGGTGACCCCCACCGGATCGAGGCCGGCGGGCTGAGCGAGGCCCTCTCGCGCACCGCCGACCCCGACGCCGCGCTGCTCGGGCTGGTGCGCGTGCTCGAGGCGGTGGGGGAGGCCGGCCTGCGCGAGGAGGGGGTGTCGGCGCTCACGGACGACCCCGTGGCGCCCGCCCCCCCGCTCCCCGGCCGCCGCGCCCCGGACGCCCCCCCCCCCCCCCCCCGGGGCCCCCCCCCCCCCCCCCGGG
>OEIU01000095.1_pt1 | contig 87179 bp, 81 predicted proteins | sample 1539221 | NCBI WGS metagenome assembly OEIU01 (sample SAMN03792071, study PRJEB22550) | activated sludge metagenome | feature: wastewater treatment plant; material: activated sludge; isolation source: Wastewater treatment plant of a petroleum refinery complex | place: Argentina: Zarate | collected...
CACACCCCCAGTGTCTTCCATCATCCAGGGTGACCCGCCCGGGCCATGAGAGTTAGCGGCGCATCCGACGTATTGATGATCTGGTGCGGGTAGCCGGGGCCGGGCGGGATGAAGACGACGTCGCCGGCGCGCAGCGCGAGCATCTGGCCGGCGACGCGCAGCGTGCCTTCGCCCTCGAGCACGACGAAGGCCTCCTCCCGCGCATAGTGGAAGTAATAGGGGCAACTGCGCTTGCCAGGGGCGACGATATCGATGCTGATGCCGAGCTTGGCGGCGGCCGTGCCGTCGCCGAGCCTCGCGCAAAGGCTCTCGTAGAGCGGCGCGCGCTGCTCGAGCGACTTCGGTGCGGCGTCGAAATTGCGGATCAGCAAGCGGCGCAGCAAGGCAGCGTCGATCGGGGCGGCGGGTGGTGTGACTTCGCTCAACGTTACCTCCTACGCTGCTTCGCACCGCCTCCCCCGAGAAGGAGCGAGCCCGTCCTCGGGCGGCCAGGCGACGCGCTCATTGATGCCCCCTACGGTGCTGCGCACCGGCCCCCCCCGAGGGGGAGCGAGCCCGTCTTCGGGCGGCCGGGCGACGGGCTCGTCATGCATTCCTTTGCAACGGACAGACCGCCGATGTAGTGCGCTGCGGCACAATCGCGGCCACCGTGCGCTGCGCGCGGCCTCGGCGCGGTCGACCCATCTTGAACGAACTGTTCTCCCTGCTCGGCATCGAAGCGTGGAAGCCCGCGCTGACGGCGCTTGTGCTGCCGCCGGTGCCGTTGCTGTTGCTGATCCTGGTCGGCGCACGGCTGATCCTGCCGCGGCGCGGCCTCGGCTGGCTGCTCGTGTTGATCGGTACGCTGGGCATATGGCTGAGTGCCTGCAACGGCGCGGGCGCGCTGCTGACGCAGTTTATGCTGCGCCCGCCACCGGCGCTGAGCGCGGATGCGATCGCCCGGTTGAAGTCCGACGTGAAGGCGCGCCAGCCGCTGACGATCGTCGTCCTCGGCGGCGGGCGCGACATGTTCGCACCTGAATACGGGCGCTCGACGCTGCGGCCGCGATCGCTCGAGCGCCTGCACTACGGCGTCTGGCTCGCGCGCGAAACGGGCGCGACGCTCGGCTTTTCCGGCGGCGTCGGCTGGGGCGACAAGAGCGGGCCGAGCGAGGCCGAAGTCGCCGCATACGTCGCCGTGAAAGACTTCGGCCTGGCGCTGAAATGGACCGAAGGCGACTCGCGCGATACGCGCGAGAATGCGATCCGCACCGTCGCGCTCCTGAAGCAGGCCGGCGTGACGCGCGCCGTCCTCGTCACCCACGCCTGGCACATGCCGCGCGCGCTGCGCCTGTTCGAAGCCGCGGCCGGCGGCGCGATCGAATTCATCGCCGCACCGATCGCCCTCGCACCGCTCAGCCGCGGCGGCGCGGTCGACTGGATTCCGAGCGCCGAAGGCTTCGAGCGTGTGCGGCTCGTCCTGCGCGAAGGACTGGCGAGGCTGGCGGGAGATTGATGGCGGGCCGGCCGGCAACGAGCCGCCTCGTGCCGCGCAGCCATGCCGCCAAATAGAAACCCCTCCAACCGGCGGTGCGGCGGGAGGGGCTGGTGACTCACATCACCGTTCCGGGGCTCCGGAGGATGTTGGGTCCGGGGCTCCTGTAGCGCAGGGACTGCGCCAGCTTGAACGCCTGCGTGCAGGCGCCGCCAGAATAGCCCTGTCCGCTGCGATTGACAAGCGCAAGTCTTGTCTTGTCGAGTCTGGTCAGACCGGCTCGTGCGGCCGTCGATTCGTCCCGGGTCGGCTCATCAGCCGGTCGAACACGTCCGCGACGCGCCGCTCGACGGCGGCGTCCATCGCGATCGCACGGCCCCACTCGCGCGCCGTCTCGCCCGGCCACTTGTTCGTCGCATCCAGCCCCAGCTTGCCGCCCAGGCCGCTGACAGGGGATGCGAAGTCGAGGTAGTCGATCGGGGTGTGCTCGACGAGCGTCGTATCGCGCACCGGGTCCACCCGGGTGGTGATCGCCCAGATCACTTCGCGCCAGTCGCGGATATCGACGTCGTCGTCGGTGACGACGATGAACTTCGTATACATGAACTGGCGCAGGAAGCTCCAGATGCCGAACATCACGCGCTTGGCGTGCCCCGGATAGCTCTTGCGGATCGAGACGATCGCCATCCGGTAGCTGCAGCCCTCGGGCGGCAGGTAGAAGTCGGCGATCTCGGGAAACTGCTTTTGCAGGATCGGGACGAAGACTTCGTTGAGCGCAACGCCGAGCACGGCCGGCTCGTCGGGCGGCTTGCCGGTGTAGGTCGAGTGATAGATCGGGTCGCGCCGCCGGGTGAGGCGTTCGATCTCGAAGACCGGAAACCAGTCCTGCTCGTTGTAATAGCCGGTGTGGTCGCCGAACGGCCCTTCCAGCGCGTGGAGATAGCCGCCCTGCTCGCGCAACTTGACGCCGTATTCGCTCTCGCCCGCGAAGCCCGCCGCGGCGGCCGGGATCGAGCCTTCGAGGACGATCTCGGCGCGCGCCGGAGCCTGCAATGCGAGGCCGTCCTCGCCGACGCCGGTCTCGGCAAGCTCGGTGCGGCTGCCGCGCAGCAGCCCGGCGAACTGATATTCCGACAGCGTATCCGGCACCGGCGTGACGGCGCCGAGCATCGTCGCCGGATCGGCGCCGAGCGCGACCGCGAGCGGAAACGCCCGCCCGGGATGGGCGAGCGCGAAGTCCCGGAAGTCGAGCGCGCCGCCCCGATGCGCAAGCCAGCGCATGATGACCCGGCGCGGGCCGATCACCTGCTGGCGGTAGATGCCGAGGTTTTGCCGCCGGCGCGGCGCGGCGACCGACTGCGGCCCGCGGGTGATGACGAGGCCCCAGGTGATGAGCGCTCCGGCGTCGCCCGGCCAGCAGGTCTGGATGGGCAACTGCGCCAGATCGACCTCGTCGCCGACCACGATCTCGTCCTGGCACACCGGCTTGCGCACCGTCGCCGGCTTCATGTCCCACAGCGCCTTGGCCATCTGCAGCAGCCTGCCGGCGTCCTTCAGGCCCTTGGGCGGGTCGGGTTCCTTCAGGCTCGCGAGCACCCGGCCGACATCGCGCAGCGCGCCCACATCCGCCGCGCCCATGCCGCGCGCGACCCTGGAAGGCGTTCCGAACAGATTTGTCAAGACCGGAATTTTGTAACCGGCCGGCCGTTCGAACAGCAGCGCCGGCCCGTCGGCGCGCAGCACCCGATCACTGAGCGCCGTCATCTCGAGCCGCGCCGAGACTGGGTCTTCGACCCGCATCAACTCCCCAGCCGTTTCGAGGCCGGCGAGAAAGCCGCGAAGATCGTCGTATTTCATACTCGAAAGTTGTTGTTTTGACGATCTTAAGTATTGACCAGTTATGATTTGTCTCTCAGAATCCGCCCAGTTTTCTCCTGGTTCAGGGATTACCCTCATCTGCGGACGCCAGCCTCGGCGCTGCGACGAGGGGACCGAGCCGCCAAAGGCGTGCCGACAACGGGCGCCAGACCTGCTGCCGCACGAACGCGGCTCGGATTTGCGGATTATCACCGCCACCTCGTCACGGCACCCGCGTGGGCCGGCACGGCATCTGGTGGAAAAAAGAAGGAGTCGCCATCATGGCAACGCGTCGAGAACAACTGCTGATCAAGGCCCGCGCGGTGGGAAGGGCCTGCGCCGATTCGGCGTCGGTATTCCTGCGCGATGTGGGCAACGGCCTGCTCGAAGTCAGCCACAACAGCCTGGCGCTCGTCGGTCTGATCGTCGTCGCCGCCGCCGCCTTCGTGGCCGGCAAGGCCGACCTGCGCCACAGCATCGAGAGCGAAGCTTTCGACTGGCTGCAGGCGCGCCAGGAACAGCGCACCGATCCGGCCGAACTGGCGGCCGTGGCGCTCGCCGAGCCGGACGCCGTGATCCGGGCCACGGCAGCCCACCCGAAGGATCTGACGCGCCAGCAGGCCGCGGTGGCAATGTGGCTCGCGCGCCGCTACAAGGTCGCACCCGAGCCCGTCAGCCGCCTCGTGCAGGAGGCGTGGGTGGTCGGCCCGAAGGTGGGCGTCGATCCGACGCTGATCCTCGCCATCATGGCCATCGAGTCGAGCTTCAATCCGTTCGCGCAGAGCCCGGTCGGCGCCCAGGGACTGATGCAGGTGATGACGCGCGTGCACGACGAGAAGTACGAACGCTACGGCGGCACGCTCGCCGCGTTCGACCCGGTTGCCAATCTGAAGGTCGGCGTTCAGGTCTTGAAGGAGTGCATCCAGCGCGCCGGCAGCATCGAAGCCGGGCTGCGCTACTACGTTGGCGCCGGCAATCAGGCCGACGACAACGGCTACGCCGGCAAGGTGCTCGCCGAACAGGCTTACCTGAAGAATATCGCCGGCGGCAAGTCGGTGCCGGCAACGATCCGGCCGACGACCGTCGTCGCGACCCCGATCGTCGCTCCCGCCGAGCCGCCCGCCGAAGCGATCAAGCCTGGCGAGCCGGGCGCGGCCCAGCTCGGCGCGGCGGCGCAAGCGCAGATCGTCGCCCTCGCCCGCTGACGGCGACGGTCGACGATGCCGGCCGCGCACCGGCCGGCACGGCGCGCCTTTCGCTGCTCCGCCGCAATCGTGCCGCGCAATCGTGCCGCGTCGGCGGGCGCTACACTTCGAACGCCGCGCGACTGGCGACAGGGCCCTGCCACGGCGGGCCCGAGGTGGTGAACCACCGGGGAGCGCGGACAGATGGTGCAGGGCTCGAAACTGCACCAGCCACCGATCCGCCGTTCGCCTGGGCAGCCCTTGACGGCCACGCCGCGCGCGACAGCGCGTCGCCGTCATGGGTCTTCCACTCCGAAGAGGACTGCCAGCATGTTCGACCGCACCCAATCCACCATCGCACGCACCGACCCCGAAATCTGGGCCGCGATCCAGGCCGAGAACCAGCGCCAGGAAGAGCACATCGAGCTGATCGCGTCGGAGAACTACGCCTCGCCCGCGGTGATGGCGGCGCAGGGCAGCCAACTGACGAACAAGTACGCCGAAGGCTATCCCGGCCGCCGCTACTACGGCGGCTGCGAGAACGTCGACGTCGTCGAGCAGCTCGCGATCGACCGCGTGAAGAAGCTCTTCGGCGCGGGGTACGCGAACGTGCAGGCGAACTCGGGCTCGCAGGCCAACCAGTCGGTGTTCTTCGGTCTGCTGCAGCCGGGCGACACGGTGATGGGCATGAGCCTCGCCGAGGGCGGCCACCTGACGCACGGCATGGCGCTCAACATGAGCGGCAAGTGGTTCAAGGTCGTCAGCTACGGGCTCGGCGCCGACGAGGCGATCGACTACGACGCCGTCGCCCGCATCGCGCGCGAACACAAGCCGAAGATGATCATCGCCGGCGCGTCGGCCTACAGCCTGCGCATCGACTTCGCGCGCTTCGCGGCGATCGCGAAGGAGATCGGCGCCTACCTGATGGTCGACATGGCGCACTACGCCGGGCTGATCGCCGCGGGCGAGTATCCGAACCCGGTGCCGCACGCCGACATCGTGACCTCGACGACGCACAAGAGCCTGCGCGGCCCGCGCGGCGGCATCGTGCTGATGAACGACGAGGGCGTCGCGAAGAAGATCAACAGCGCGATCTTCCCCGGCATCCAGGGCGGGCCGCTGATGCACGTCATCGCGGCCAAGGCGGTCGCCTTCCAGGAGGCGCTGCAGCCGGCGTTCAAGACCTACCAGCAGCAGGTGGCCAAAAACGCGATCGTGCTCGCCCAGACGCTGATCGAGCGCGGCCTGCGGATCGTGAGCTCCCGCACCGAAAGCCACCTGATGCTCGTCGACCTGCGCCCGAAGGGCCTGACCGGCAAGGAGGCCGAGACGGTGCTCGGCCTGGCGCACATGACGTGCAACAAGAACGGCATCCCGAACGACCCCCAGAAGCCGATGGTGACGAGCGGCATCCGCCTCGGCACCCCGGCGCTGACGACGCGCGGCTTCGGCGAGGGCGAGACGCGGCGCACGGCCAACCTGATCGCCGACGTGCTCGACAAGCCGCACGACGAGGCCAATATCGCCGCGGTGCGCGCCAAGGTCGCCGCGCTGACGCGCGACTTCCCCGTCTACCGGTGACGACAGGCTCGGCCTCCGCCCGGCGGCGCCGCGATCGCGCGGTGCAGCCGGCGCCGGCCGCGGGCGGCGGCTGATACCGATCGAGAGATGCGCTGCCCGTTCTGCAGCCACGACGAGACGCAGGTCGTCGAGACGCGCGAGTCCGACGAGGGCGACGTCGTGCGCCGCCGGCGCCGTTGCCAGAAGTGCGACAAGCGCTTCACGACCTACGAGCGGGCCGAAATTGCGCTGCCGTCGGTCGTCAAGAAGGACGGCACGCGCGAGGATTTCGCGCTCGCCAAGCTGCGCGGCTCGATGCAGCTTGCGCTGCGCAAGCGCCCGGTCAGCGTCGAGCAGATCGACGCCGCCGTCGATCGCATCCAGGACAAGCTGCTCACGAGTGGCGCGCGCGAGGTGGCGACCGCGCGCCTGGGCGAACTCGTGATGCGCGAGTTGAAGCGCATCGACAAGGTCGCCTACGTGCGCTTCGCGTCGGTCTACCGCAGCTTCGAGGATGTCGACGAGTTCAGGAAGCTGATCCGCGATATCTGACCCGGTCGGGTCCGCGCCGCAGCCACGCACGAGCCCCTCCCCCAGACGGGGGGACCCCCATCGCAAGCCCTTCGCCTCACCCGTGAAGGGGACGCGCGAACGGCTCGCGCTTTCTACAGTGTGTGCAACGTTCCACGCAACGAGGCGCACATGCAAACCAACCCGAACTCGAAGCCGCAGCGCGGTGTGACGCTGATCGAAACGGCGGTCGCCGTGACGGTCGCCGTGATCGCGCTGTCGGCCGCCGCGCCGGGCCTTCGCGGCCTGATCGATCGGCAGCGGCTCGAAGGCGTCGCGACCCAGCTCGCGACCGACCTGCAATACGTTCGCACCGAAGCGGTCGCCCGCAACGCCCCGCTGCGCCTGAGCTTCTATGCCGACGGTGCGGGAAGCTGCTACGTGATTCACACCGGCGCGCGCGCGCAGTGCGCCTGCGGCGGCCCGCAGCCGGCCGCCTGCAGCGGCGGCGCGATGCAGATCAGGACGGTCTACCTCCCGGCCGGCGAGCGCGTCGCGGTGCAGGCCAGCGCCGCCTCGATCCTCTTCGATCCGCTGCACGGCACCAGCACGCCGACCGGCACGGCACGCGTGACGGGGGCGCCGGGCGCGATCCACCACATCGTCAACGTCATGGGCCGGGTTCGGTCCTGCTCGCCGGCACCGTCGCTGCCGGGCTGGCGGGCCTGCTGAGCGCGGCGCCGCCGTTTTGCATCCACCACGAGGAGACACACGATGAAAAGCACGCCGCGCCGCCGCCAAGCCGGCTTCTCGCTCGTCGAGCTGACGATCGCCACCGCCGTCTCGGGCGTTCTCGCCTCGGTCGCCTACCCGAGCTACAGCGCGGTGGCGCAGAAGATGCGCCGCACCGAGGCGCTGGTCTCGATGATCCAGGTGCAGCAGGCCCAGGAGCGCTGGCGCTCGGGCAATGGCCGCTACGGGACGATCGCCGAGATCGGTGCCGCCGGCGCCGTCGCCGGCCGCAGCTACGACTTCAGCGTCGGCGCGCTCTCGGCCTCGGGCTACGAAGTGCTCGCCGTCGCGACCGGAGCGCAGGCGCGCGATATCCGCTGCCGCTTCCTGCGGCTCGTCGTCGACGGCGGCAACGTCAGCACGCGCTCGGGGTCGGACGATGCGACCGACAACCCGCCGCAGGCCGATCGCAAGTGCTGGAACGTGTGATGAGCGCGATCCGCCACCCGGCCACCGCGCGGCGCGGCTTCACGCTCGTCGAACTGCTCGTCGGCCTTGCCCTTGCACTGCTCGTCGTCGCCGGCGGCGGTGCGCTGCTCACGAGCCAGATTCGCGAACATCGCGCCCTCGTCCTCGAGGCGCGCCTGATGCAGGATCTGCGCACCGCCGCCGACCTCGTCACGCGCGACCTGCGGCGCGCCGGGTACTGGGGCGACGCCGGCGCCGGTGTCTGGTCCGCGGACGCGGCGCCGCGCGACAACCCCTACGCCGCGCTCGCGCCGGGCGAAGCCGCGTCGGACGCCGCAAGCCTGCGCTATTCGCGCGACGCGATCGAGAACCACGTCGTCGACGGCAACGAGCAGTTCGGCTTTCGGCTGCGCAACCGGGCGATCGAGATTCAGCTCGGCAGCGGCAACTGGCAGGCGCTGACCGATGCGACGCTGCTCGCGGTGACCGAATTCGTCATCACGCCGCAGACCGAAGTGATCGCCCTCGGCGCCGACTGCAGGGCGCCGTGTCCGGCCGAAAGCGAAAGCTGCCCGCGCCAGCGGCTCGCGGGCTTCGCGCTCGATATCCGCGCCCACGCGCTGGCCGATGCCGCGGTCAGCCGCACCGTACATGCGCTGGTGCGGGTGCGCAACGACGCCATTGCCGGCACCTGCCCGGCTTGAACGATCCCGACCGGAGTCCAGCGATGAACCTCGTCACCCGCCAGCGCGGCGCCGCAACGCTCGGCATCACCCTGCTGCTGCTCTTCGTCGTCATGCTCGTCGCCGCCATCGCGAGCCGCAATCTGGTCTTCGAGCAGCGCGCTTCGGCCAACCAGTGGCGCTCGACGCAGGCCTTCGAGGCGGCCGAAGCCGGGCTCGAGTGGGCGCAGGCGATGCTGGCGAGCGACGCCCTGATCGGCGCCGATTGCAAGCCGATCGCGAGGCCCGGCGCGACGACATTTCGCGAGCGGCTGCTCGACGTCGACCCCGCAACCCGCGTGTTCAGCGTGCGCACCTGGAGCGACGCCGGCAACGCCGTGCCGCTGCAGGCGGCATGCGTCCGCGACGGCGATGCATGGCATTGCAGCTGCCCGCACGCAGGCCACCCGGCGCTCGACGCGCCCGGCGCCGGCGGCGCGCATCCGGCGTTTGCGATCCGCTTCGCGGCATCGGCTCGCAGCGGCCAGATCCAGCTCGTCGCGACCGGTTGCGACCGGCTCGCGGCCGAGTGCCTGCCGGGCCTGCCGGGCGCGGCGACGGGCGGCTCGACGGCGCATGCGCAGGTCGCGCTCGGCCTGTTGCCGGCGCTGGCGGCGATGCCGACCGCGGCACTGACGGTTGCCGGCGCGATCGACGCAGGCGGGGCGCTGGTGCTTGCCAATACCGATGCGCGCGCCGCCGGCGTGACGGCGCATGCCGGCGGCACGATCGCGCTCGCCGCCGCGACGCTCGAGACCTTGCCGGGCGTGCCCGCCGAATCCTCGCTGGCCGAGCGCGACGCCCTGCTCGAAACGCTCGATGCCGAGCGTGCGACGGCGCTCTTTCTCGGCCTGCACGCCGCGCGCTGGCAACGCCTGCCCGGCCTGCAGACCCTCGCCTGCGCTGGCGATTGCGGCGCGGCACTGCAGGTTGCGATCGGCACCGGCCAGCGGCGCATCCGCATCACGAACGGCTTGCAGATCGACGGCCCGGCGACGCTCGGTTCGCCCGAACGACCGGTCCTGCTCGTCGTCGAAGGACCCTTGCAGCTTGCCGGCGGCGTGCAGATCCACGGCGCCGTCGTCCATCGCGCGGCGCAGTGGGACACGAGCGGGACGCACGATGCGCGCATCGACGGCGCCGTGATCGTCGCCGGCAACGTGATCGGCGACGGCACGCCGACGATCGTCTACGACCGCACGGTGCTCGACCGGCTGCACGGCGAAGCCGGCGTCCTGGTCCGCGTCGCCGGAAGCTGGCGCGATTTCTGAGTGCCCGGCCACCGCCATCACCGAGAGGAGACCGAAAATGCATGCCCGTCGCCATCGCCGCTGCCGTGAGCAAGGTTTCGCCCTGCTCGAAGCCTTGATCGCCGCCGTGCTCGTCGCCGCCGGCGCGGCCGCGCTGCTGTGGCTGCAAGGCGAACTGCGCTTCAACGCCGACGTCGCGCGCCAGCGCACCGAAGCGGCGCGCCTGGCGCAGGCCGATATCGAGCGGCTGCGCGCCTTCGTCGCGGTCGACGGTGGTTCGCCGGGCTGGAGCGAGATCGACGACGACGTGCAGGACGTGACGCCGGTCGCGAGTCCGACCCGCTACACGTTGACGCGCCTCGTGCAGGCCGATTCCGCGCTCGCCTTGAAGACGATCGACGTCACGCTGCGCTGGACCGACCGGCGCGGGCAGGCGCAGCAGCTGAGCCTCGCGACGACGATCGCGGGCCACGACCCCGCCCTCGCGGGCGCATTGAGCCTGCCGCGTCCGGCGATCGAGCGGCGCTGAAGCCGCCTTGGCCGCCGCCGGTGCCGGCGCTGCCGCAGAATCGAGGGATGCTCGAATACTCCGCGGGCGGCGCGCGATGCCGATGACGTCCCGCACCGATCCGCCCTTTTCCCCCGCCGACGCCGCCGCGATGTGCGACGCGCTGGCGCTGGCCCGACTCTCGGTCGGGCTGTCCGACCCGAACCCGCGCGTCGGCTGCGTGATCGTGGCCGCCGACGGCCGCACCCTCGGCCGCGGTCATACGCAGGCGGCCGGCGCGGCGCACGCCGAAGTGATGGCACTCGCCGACGCCGCATCGCAAGGCGCCGAGGTTCGCGGCGCGACGGCGTATGTCAGCCTCGAGCCCTGCTCGCATCACGGCCGCACGCCGCCGTGCTGCGACGCGCTGATCGGCGCCGGCGTGAAGCGCGTCGTCGCCGCGGTGGAGGACCCGAATCCACTCGTCGCCGGGCAGGGGATCGCGCGGCTGCGCGCGGCGGGGGTCGAGGTCGCCGTCGGCCTGCAGGGCGACGATGCGCGCGAGCTCAATATCGGATTCTTCACGCGCATGACGCGCGGCCGGCCGTGGGTGCGGATGAAGGCCGCGATCTCGCTCGACGGCCGCACCGCGCTCGCCGACGGGCAGAGCCAGTGGATCACCGGCAGCGCGGCGCGCACCGACGGCCATGCCTGGCGCAGGCGCGCCGGGGCGGTGCTGACGGGCGTCGGCACGGTGCGCGACGACGACCCCCGCCTTGACGTGCGTCTCGTCGAGACGGCGCGCCAGCCGCAGCGCGTGATCGTCGATTCGAAGCTCGATACGCCGGCCGCGGCGCGCATCCTCGATGCGCCGGGGCACGCGCTGATCTATGCCGCGACGCCTGGCGCCGAGCGCGCCGCCGCGTTGCGGGCGCGCGGCGCCGAGATCGTCGCGCTGCCGGACGCCGATGCGAGGGTCGACCTGCGCGCGGTGCTCGCCGACCTCGCCGTGCGCGGCGTCAACGAATTGCACATCGAGGCCGGCAGCAAGCTCAACGGCGCCTTCGTGCGCGAAGACCTGGTCGACGAATGGCTGGTCTACGTCGCGCCACGCCTGCTCGGCGCCGGCCGCGATCTGGCGAATTTCGGACCTCTGGCGTCGCTCGCCGACGCCGTCGCGCTGCGCTATTGCAGTGCCCTGCGCATCGGCGACGATCTCCGGCTGCTGCTGCGCAAGGCGGGCGATGCGCCGCCTTGAATCCGCATTCGAGGCGCCTGTGTCGTCCCTGACCTCTGCGAGAATCGGCCAATGTTCACCGGCATCATCAGCGGCATCGGCCGCATCGTCGCGGTCGAGGCGCTCGGCGCCGACGCCGCGCATGGCAGGCGCCTCACGCTCGCCGCGCCGCGCGGCTATCTGGACGATGCGGGGCTCGGCGACAGCATCGCGCTGAACGGCGCCTGCATGACCGTCACCTCGCTCGACGCCGCGGCGGATCGCTTCACGATCGATATCTCGGCCGAAAGCCTCGCCAAGACGGCCGGGCTCGGCGAGCCCGGCAGCGTCAATCTGGAGAAGGCGCTGCGCGCGAACGATCGCCTCGGCGGCCATCTCGTCAGCGGCCACGTCGACGGTGTCGGCACGGTCGCACGCTTCGCGCCGGTCGGCGAGTCGTGGGAGCTGCGCGTCCTCGCGCCGCGCGAGCTGGCGCGCTTCCTCGCCGTCAAGGGCTCGATCACGGTGAACGGCGTGAGCCTGACGGTCAACGACGTGCGCGATTGCGATGCCGGCTGCGAGTTCGGCGTCAATCTGATCCCGCACACGGTCGAGAACACGACGCTCGGCGCGCTCGCCGCCGGCCGCCGCGTGAATCTCGAGATCGATCTGATCGCGCGCTATGTCGAGCGCATGCTCGGCGCGGGGGTATCGGTCCACGGGCCGGCGAGCGCGTAGATCGCCACCTCGCTCGCGCGTCCCTTGACGCGCGTTGCCGGCAGCGGCGACAGGTTCGACGGCGACGCGAGCAATGCCTGCGTCGCCGCGCTGACGAGCACCGTCGTGCCGAGCGTCTTGTTCAGCGCCTGGATGCGCGAGGCGACATTCACGGCGTCACCGACGAGCGCATACGACAGCCGCTCGCTGCTGCCGATATTGCCCGCGATCACGGTGCCGCTGTGGATGCCGATGCCGTGGCGCAGCGCCGGCTTGCCCTGCGCCCGGCGCGCCGCATTGAAGGCGTTCAGCCGCTCGCCCATCGCGCGCGCCGCCGCCAGCGCGGCATCCGCGTGTCCGGCGCTGGCGACCGGCGCGCCGAAGACGGCCTCGATCTCGTCGCCGATGAACTGCAGCACGAGGCCGCCCTGGGCGCGGATCGCGGCGTCCATCTCGGCGAAGTAGGCATTCAGATCGGCGACCACCTCGGCCGCGGGATGCGACTCGACCCAGGGCGTGAAATCGCGCAGGTCGGCGAACAGGATCGTCACGTCGCGCGTCGCCCCGGTATCGGCCGCGCGGCCGGCGAGGATCTCGTCGCGTACCTGCGGACTGACGTATTTGCCGAAAGTCTCGCGGATGCGCTCGCGTTCGCGCAGCCCTTCGACCATGCGGTTGAAGCCTTCGGCGACGGCGCCGATCTCGTCGTTCGAAACGACCGGGCAGCGCACCTCGAGCGCGCCGTCGCGCACCCGTGCCATCGCACGCTGCACGTCGCGCAGCGGCGCGGCGACACTGCCGGCGACGAGCGCCGAGAGTCCGACCGAGGCGGCCATGCCGCCCAGCGCAAGGACGACGACGACATAGATCAGGTTGCGCACGATGCCGGCCGCGGCGGCCGGGTCGGCGCCCAGCAACGCATTCGCGCGCGTCAACGCCGCCACCGCCAGCATCGCCAGCGGCATCAGGCTCAAGAGCAGAAAGACGACCATCATTCGCACCCGCACTCGCAGGCGCGGCACGCGCACCGCGCCCAGGTCGCCGCGCGGAAAGAACCGCGCCAGCTCGGCGCGCCACACGCGCTCGGTGCCGAAGAAGATGATCGCGGTGACGAAGCTGCCGGCAACGAAGGTGATCGCGAAAATCTGCCGCAGCGCGCGCCACGGGTCGAAGCCCGCCGTCAGCAGCGGCCAGAGCACGCCCCAGGCCAGACCGGCGGCGATCCAGCCGCCGAAGCTCAGCGCAGCGGCGAAGACCGGCACGAGCAGGGCGCGCCGGCGTGCACGCCCGTCGCCCGAAGCTGGCGCCGCGCTGCCGTCGTCGCTGCGCATCAGAGGTCGCATCCAGTGCCGGGACATCGCCCGCCCGACGGCAAACAGCAGCCCGAAGCTGAGCGCGAAGAATCCGATATCGGCCGCGCCGGGCGCCGCGACACCCTCGTTGACGGTCGGATCGACGTAGCGGAAGTAGGCGAACGTCAGCAGTGCGCCGACCAGATTGCCCGCGACCACGATCCCCATCAGCGGAAGGCGCGTTGGCAAGCCGGCACTCGCTGTCATGTGCGCGGCTCGCTCAATATGGCTTGCCCAGAAACAGGTAGATCGCCTGGTTGCCGCCGGAGGCGAAGCCGAAGCCGACATAGGCAACACCCAGCGGCGTATCGGCCGCCAGGTACAGGGTGCCGGACTGGAACAAGGGCCTATCGTTGGACTCGATGATCTGCGGCATGTCGGCCAACTCGTAGGCCGCACCCGCATAGATGCCATCGAACAACGGTACCTTGCCGAGCTTGTACTGGTAGATCGCACGGCCGTAGACGTAGCGCGCGCCCATCAGTTGCTGCGGCCGGTAGCCGGACATGTTCAGAAAGCCGCCGAGCTGGAACTGCGCGTACAGCGGCAGCTCGTCCGGGTCGGGCGTTCCGCCGCCGCGCAGCGTCAGACGCAGCGTGTGCGGGCCGCTGGAAAAGGCGGCTCGCGCCTCGCCGAAGTAGCGGATGTAGTCGTCGCTCGCCCCGAGCGCGCGCATCGAGTTCACGCCTTCGAAGGCGAGGTAGTAGCCCGAGCGCGGCAGGCTCACGCTGTCGAGACGGTCCAGGCGCAAGGCGAGGCGCACCGCACCCACCGTGCTGCGCTCCGACGACGGCAGAAGCGTCGGACCGGCGGTGAGCTTGAAGCGGCGTTCGCCGAAGTACAGGCCCACGCGCGCCTCGCCGAACTCGCGCAGATTGGCACCGATGTCGGCGCCGGCACCGAGCAGCTGATCGCTGTACGTGGCGAACTTGACGTCGCCGACGTAGATGTCGAACGGCGTGTTCAGGTAGCTCACGCGCGGCTCGACGAAGAAGTCCTGGGCCGGCGTGAGCGGCTGGTACCAGCTCGATGCCAGGAATACGGTGTTGCCGAGGATGAAGTCGTTGCGCCACTCGGCGCCGAGCTGGTTCAGCCACGTCGTGCGCACCTTGCCGAACAGATCGAAGGTGGCGTTCTGCCCGAGCGCGGTCTCCAGCGACAGGCCGAAGCGGGCGTAGGTCGGCCCCCAGGACTTCTCCGTCACCGAGACCTTCAGCGTCTGGCGGCCGCCGGCGCTGTCGATGTCCGGCCGCACCGACTCGAAGTCGCCCGTCCCGTAGATGCGCCGCATGTCCAGGTCGAGCTTGGACTCGTCGACCGGCTCGCCGGCCCGGGTCTGCATTTCCGCGAGGATCGTCTCGCTGTTGACGCGTTCGTTGCCGACGATCTCGATGGCGTCGATCGTTCCCTCGAGCGGCGCCGCGCTCGCCTGCTGCCGGCTGCGATGCGCGGCGTACTCGCGCGCGGGCAGCGCGAGCGGCGCGAGGCGCTCGGCCATCTTGCGCGCCGCCGCCTCGCCGAACGGCACCGCGAGGGCGATGTGGTCGAAGTCGGCGGCCGAGAAGTTGCCGAGCTCGGGCAGGATCAGCACGTCCTGCGGGCGCAGCTGGCCGAGTGACGTGCGCACGTTCTCCTCGGCAAGGATGTTGATCATCTGCATCGACACGCCCATCATCCCCTTGATCTGATCGGGCTCGAGCAGCGGCGTGCCGAGGTTGACGGCGATCACGATGTCGGCGCCCATCGCGCGCGCGATGTCGACCGGCAGGTTGCGCACCAGGCCGCCGTCGACGAGCAGCGTGCCGTCCAGGTTGAGCGGGGCGACGATTGCCGGCACGGCCATGCTGGCGCGCATCGCGGTGGGCAGTTCGCCGTGGTCGAAGACGAATATCGTGCCGTTGCCGAGATTGGTCGCCACCGCGCGATACGGGATCGGCAGATCGTCGAAGCGCCGCGCTCCCCGCACCTTCACGAGGTGGCGCAGTTCGGCCTCGAGCGCGACGCCGCTGATCAGGCCCTTGGGCGTCGCCAGGCCCTGCTTCGAAAGCCCGAATTCGAACGCCGCCAGCGGAACGAAATCGTCCGCCTTCACCGACATCGGCTCGAGCGCACGCGGCGGCTTGTCGCTGAACAGCCGCTCGAGCGTGAGCTTGTCGAGCTCGCGCATCATCTCCTGCACGCTCATGCCCGACGCATAGGCGGCGCCGACGATCGCGCCCATGCTGGTGCCGGCGATGCAGTCGATCGGCACGCGCAGCTCTTCGAGCACCTGAATCACGCCGACGTGGGCCGCACCGCGTGCGCCGCCGCCCGACAGTACGAGGCAGATGCGCGGCCGATGCCCGCGGGCAGAAGCAAGCGCCGCGGCCTGCGCCGTATCTGCTTGCGATGCCGACGGCATGCGCGGCTCGGCCTGCGCGTGCAGCACGAAAAGCAGCAGCGGCGCGGCCGCGAGCCGGGAGAGACGCGACAGCATGGCCCGATGATGCCGCAGTTCGAACCGCGATCAATTCTGCTTGCATGGTCTGCCTGCACGGGCCTCGCCGCAGGCGACCGACGCACACCCCCCCGGCGGATCGCGCGCCGCACGCCCCTACAATCCTGCGATGGCCATTGCCCCCGTTCCCGAGCTCGTCGCCGACCTCGCCGCCGGCCGCATGGTGATCCTCGTCGACGAGGAGGATCGCGAGAACGAGGGCGACCTCATCCTCGCCGCCGAGCACGTGACGCCGGAGGCGATCAACTTCATGGCGCGCTGGGGCCGCGGGCTGATCTGCCTGACGCTGACCCGCGAGCGCTGCGAACGCCTGCGCCTGCCGCCGATGACGACGCGCAACGGCGCGCCGCACGGCACCGCATTCACGGTCTCGATCGAGGCGGCGAGCGGCGTCACGACCGGCATCTCGGCCGCCGACCGCGCCCCCACCGGGCGCGCCGCGGTGGCGCGCGACGCGCAGGCGAGCGATCTCGTCCAGCCGGGACATATCTTCCCGCTCCAGGCGGCCGACGGCGGCGTGCTGATGCGCGCCGGGCACACCGAGGCGGGCTGCGACCTGGCGGCGATGGCGGGGCTGATGCCCGCCGCCGTGATCTGCGAGGTGATGAACGACGACGGCACGATGGCCCGGCTGCCCGATCTGGAACGCTTCGCCGCCGAGCATGGCCTGAAAATCGGCACCATCGCCGCGCTCATCGAGCATCGCAGCCATACCGAATCACTGATCGAGCGCGTCGCGCGCCGCAGCCTCGCCACCGCGCACGGCGAGTTCGACTGCCACGTCTTTCGCGACCGCAGCGGCGGCGTGCACCTGGCGCTCGGCCACGGCCAGTGGGGGCCGGGCGACGAGGTGCTGGTGCGCGTGCACGAGCCGCTGTCGGTGATGGACCTGCTCGATACCGCCTGTTGTGCGCACTCGTGGCCACTGGCGCGGGCGATGCAGGCCGTGCGCAGCGCCGGGCAGGGCGCGATCGTGCTGCTCAACTGCGGCGAAAGCGCGGCGTCGCTGCTCGGCCGCGTGCTGCCCCAGACCGAGCGCCCGGCCGTGCCGCGCAACCAGCTCGACCTGCGCACCTACGGCATCGGCGCGCAGATCCTGCGCGAGCTCGGCATTCGCCGCATGAAGCTGCTCGGCAGCCCGCGGCGCATGCCGAGCATGGCGGGCTACGGCCTCGAAGTCGCCGGCTTCGTCGGCCCCGCGGACTGAAATGGACCACCCCCTACGCGCTTCGCGCGCCCCCTCGAGGGGGCACCGCTGGCGGACCGGCAGAGCCGGATCCGCGGCGGTCGCTTGGGAAGATGCGGTTCATGCGCCCCTGGTTGCGCTTCGGCGCCATGGATAACTGACACGCGTCATGCAAGACGCCGACCACGGCCAGGCGCCCGATCTCGACGGCGGCGAGTTGCGCATCGCGATCGTCCAGGCGCGCTTCAACCGGCCGCTGACCGACGCGCTGCGCGACGCCTGCGTCGCCGAACTGCGCGCGCTCGGCGTCGCCGAAGACGACATCGTGCAGGTCAGCGTCCCGGGGGCGCTCGAGGTGCCGATCGCGCTCGATGCGCTCGCCAGCAGCGAGCGCTACGACGCGCTGGTCGCGATCGGCTGCGTCGTGCGCGGCGAGACCTATCACTTCGAACTCGTCGCCAACGAAAGCGGCGCCGGCGTGACGCGGGTCGCGCTCGATCACCAAATCCCGGTGGCCAACGCGATCCTGACCGTCGAGAACGAAGCCCAGGCCTGGGCGCGCGCCGAGGACAAGGGGCGCGACGCCGCGCGCGTCGCGGTCGAGATGGCGCAGCTGCTGGACGATCTGTCGTGACCGCCGCGACGAGGCCGCCGGCGGCGCGGCGCGCGGCGCCGAAATCGGCGCGCCGCCGGGCGCGCGAGATCGCGCTGCAGGGGCTCTACGAATGGCTCGTCGCCGGCTCGGAGCCGGCCGTGATCGAGGCCCACCTGCGCGAGATCGACGGCTTCGACAAGTGCGACAAGCCGCACTTCGAACTGCTGCTGCACGGCTGCATCGCCGAGGCGGCCGAACTCGACGCCGCGCTCGCCCGCCACGTCGACCGCAAGACGACCTTGCTGTCGCCGATCGAGCACGGCGCGCTGATGATCGGCGCCTACGAGATGAAGCACTGCATCGATATCCCGTACCGCGTCGCGATCAACGAGGCGGTCGAGCTGGCGAAGAGCTTCGGCGGCACCGACGGCCACAAATATGTCAACGGCGTGCTCGACCGCACGGCGTCCGACCTGCGGCCGCTCGAAGTGCAGGCCAGACGCAAGGGCTGAACCGAGGAGCGCCGCATGAAGCTCGCCGCGCGGCTCGACCGCATCGACCCGTTCTACGTGATGGAGTGCGCGAAGGCGGCGGTCGAGCTTGCGCACAGCCCGGCGTGCGCCGATTCGCCGATGATCTTTCTGAATATCGGCGAGCCCGACTTCACCGCGCCGCCGCGCGTGCTCGACGCCGCGCAGCGCTGCATGCAAGGCGGCCGCACCCACTATACGCAGGCGACCGGCGAGCCGCGCCTGCGCGAGAGCATCAGCCGCTGGTACGCCGAGCGCTTCGGGCTCGATGTGCCGGCCGGGCGCATCGTCGTCACCGCCGGCGCATCGGCCGCGCTGCAGCTCGCCTGCCTTGCCCTCGTCGAGCGCGGCGACGAGGTGCTGATGCCCGACCCGAGCTATCCCTGCAACCGCCATTTCGTCGCCGCCGCCGACGGCGTGCCGGTGCTGCTGCCGGCCAGCGCGGCGCAGCGCTTCCAGCTCGACGCGGCGGGCGTCGAGGCGGCGTGGACGGCGCGCACCGCCGGTGTGCTGCTGGCGTCGCCGTCGAACCCGACCGGGACCTCGATCGCGCCCGGCGAGATGGGCCGCATCGTGCAGACGGTGCGCGCGCGCGGCGGCTTCACGATCGTCGACGAGATCTATCTGGCGCTGAGCTTCGACGACGCGTACGGCGCGAGTGCGCTCGCCCAGTCTGGCGACGTCATCTCGATCAACAGCTTCTCGAAATATTTCTGCATGACGGGCTGGCGCCTCGGCTGGATGGTCGTCCCCGAGACGCTCGTCGCGCCGATCGAGCGGCTCGCGCAGAACCTCTACATCTGCCCGTCCTCGATCGCGCAGCACGCCGCGCTCGCCTGCTTCGAGCCCGAAGCGATCGCCGAATACGAACGCCGGCGCGCCGAGTTCCGCGCCCGGCGCGACTTTCTGGTGCCGGCGCTCGACGCCCTCGGCCTTGCGGTGCCGGTCATGCCGGACGGCGCCTTCTACGCCTGGGCCGACGTCTCGAAGCACGCCGCGAGCAGCTGGGATTTCGCCTTCGACATGATGCGCCGCGCGCACGTCGCGATCACCCCGGGTCGCGACTTCGGGCGCGGCGCGAGCGAGCGCTTCGTGCGCCTGTCGTACGCCAGTTCGATGCCGCAGTTGCAGGAGGCGGTGCAGCGGCTCGCCGCGGCGCTGTGAGGTGCATGCGCGGGTCGTGAAGCCGTCCACCCCCGCGCCGCCGCCGGAAGACCTGACGCCCGGCCCGCAGGCGAGCCTGCCCGGCATCGCCGGCTGGAGCGACCGCGACGCGGACCTCGCCCGCGGCCCGCGCGCCGTCTTCTCGACCAATCCGCCCGGCGTCGCGGCGGGCGATCTGCCGAGCATCGGGCACATCGCGCGCTACGACCTCAAATACCGCATCGGCGAAGGCGGACTCGCCACCGTCTATGCCGCGCACGACCCGGTGCTGTCGCGGCTCGTCGCGATCAAGACGGTGCACGTCGAGGTGCCGCCCGCCGAGCGCGAATCGTTCAGCGCGCTCTTCATGAACGAGGCGCGCGCCGCGGCCGCGCTTTCGCACCCCAATATCGTCACCGTCTTCGACGCCGGCCTCGCCGACCGCGGCGCCTACATCGCGATGGAGCTGCTCAAGGGCGTGGACCTGCGCCGGCTGCGCGACGAGGGCTGGCGGCCGACGCCGGGGCAGGCCGCCCAGCTTGCCGCGAATGTGGCCGACGCGCTCGCCTATGCGCATGCGCACGGCGTCGTGCACCGCGACATCAAGCCGGCCAATATCTTCATGGTCGGGCGCACGCAGCCGCGCGTGCTCGACTTCGGCATCGCGCGTCTGACGCACCGGCTCGACAGCGCCGCCGAAGCCGAGGTCTGCGGCGGCTCGCCCTACTACATGGCGCCCGAGCAGATCCTGCAGCAGCCGACCGACGCGCGCTGCGACGTCTTCTCGCTCGGCGTCGTGCTCTACGAACTGCTCACCGGCGTGCGTCCGTTCGAAGGCAGCGATCTCGCCCGGATCCAGCGCGCCGTGCTCGAACACGTCCCGCCGCCGGCCGATACGATCACCGCCGGCGTTCCGGCATCGCTCGGGCGCATCGCCACACGCGCGATGGCAAAGTATCCGGATGGCCGCTACCCCTCGGCGGCAGCGATGGCGCGCGCCTTGCGCCAGTTTCAGGACGAACGTGCGGACGACGGGCAGACACCGTCCGTGCGGCAAGCAAGCCTGCCTGCGTGCGCGCCGCACCGCCGTCGGCGGCTCGCATTCGTGCTTGGCGCCGCGCTGCTGCTAGTGCTGATCGCCGCCTGGCTCTACTGGTCGCAGCGCGAGGCGTCGACAGCGACGACGGCAGCCGTTGCCGCCATGGCGGCTCGCGCATAATTCCCCGCGCGTCCCGAATTTCTCAGATGACATTGCCCCCCGTGCCGTCCCCCTACATGCACACGCTGCGCGTGTACTGGGAGGACACCGACGCGGGCGGCGTCGTGTTCTACGCCAATTACCTGAAGTTCTTCGAACGCGCGCGCACCGAATGGCTGCGCTCGCTCGGCCACTCGCAGCAGCGGCTGCGCGACGAGACGGGGGCGATCTTCGTCGTCTCGGACACCACGGTGCGCTATCTCTCGTCGGCGCGGCTCGACGATTGCCTGCGCGTCACGGTCGTCGTGCGCGAGGCGGGCCGCGCGACGATGGTGATCGAACAGCAGGCGTGGCGCGGCAACGTGCTGCTCGCCGAGGGGACGATCCGCATCGCCTGCGTCGACGCCGCCAGCCTGCGCCCGCGGCGCTTCCCGATCACCCTGCCCGAGTCGGGCCTGCACGCCTCCCCATGAACCAGGACCTTTCCATCTTCACGCTCGTGCTGCAAGCGAGCCTCATCGTGCAGATCGTGATGGCCGGGCTCCTGATCGTCTCGCTCGCGAGCTGGAGCGCGATCTTTGCCAAGATCGTCTCGCTGCGCAAGGTGCGCGCCGGCAACGACAACTTCGAGCGCGAATTCTGGGCCGGCAAGAGCCTGAACGACCTCTACGCCGACGCCGCGCAGAAGGCTTCCTCGTCGCCGATGGAGCGCATCTTCGCCTCCGGCATGCGCGAGTTCATGAAGCTGCGCGAACGCCGCGTCGCCGACGCCGGCATGCTGCTGGACGGCGCGCGGCGCGCGATGCGCGCGAGCCTGCAGCGCGAGCTCGACGTGATCGAGACCAACCTGTCGTTCCTCGCGTCGGTCGGCTCGGTATCGCCCTACGTCGGCCTCTTCGGCACCGTCTGGGGCATCATGCATGCGTTCATCGGGTTGTCCAACCTGCAGCAGGTGACGCTCGCAACGGTCGCGCCGGGCATCGCCGAGGCGCTCGTCGCGACCGCGATCGGCCTCTTCGCCGCGATTCCGGCGGTGATCGCCTACAACCGCTTCGCGCGCGATATCGACCGCATCGCCATCCAGCTCGAGACCTTCATCGAGGAGTTCTCGAATATCCTGCAGCGCAGCGCGAGCCAGGCGGCCGCGCCGCCGGCGGCGACACCGCGCTGACGCGGCCCGCCACGTACGCCATGCCAAGCGTTTCGCGCCGCGCCGGATCGCACCGGCGAACGATCAACGAGATCAACATGGTGCCGTTCATCGACGTCATGCTCGTGCTGCTGATCATCTTCATGATCAGCGCGCCGCTCATCACGACCGGCCTCGTCGATCTGCCGTCGGTCGGCAAGAGCAGCCAGCGGCCCGACCATGTGATCGAGGTGATCGTCGCCAAAGACGAGCGTCTGCGTTTGCGCATCGACGGCAAGGGCGAAGGCAGCGCGCTGCCTCTCGATCGGCTGAAGGCGCGGGTGCTCGAGGCGCAGGGCGGCAACGCGCAGACGCCGGTCGTCATCTCGGCCGACAAGAACGTGAAATACGAGACCGTCGTCAAGGTGATGGACACCCTGCAGCGCGCCGGCGTGCAGCGCGTCGGCCTGCTGGTGAAGAATGCAGGGACATGAATACCCACGCCCAGCGTCATCCGCTGCTGCCGCGCGACGCCGACGGTCGGCGCCAGGGCATCGTGCTGTCGGTGCTGGTGCATTTCGGGCTCGTGGTCGCGATCGCGATCGGCCTGCACTGGCGCAGCCACACGCCCGCGGCGAGCGAGGCCGAGCTGTGGTCGGCCGTGCCGCAGGCCGCCGCACCGCGCGCTGTCGAGCCGGTCGTGACGCCGCCACCGCCCGCGCCGCCCGCGCCGGTCGTCCAGCCGGCGCCCAAGGTCGTCGAGCCGCCGGCACCGCTGCCGGACGCCCAGATCGCGATCGAGAAGGCCCGCAAGGAGCAGGAGCGCCTCGCGAAGGAGGCCGCCGAGCGCGAGGCGCTGCAGAAGAAGCTCGCGCTCGAGAAGGCGCGCAAGGCCGAAGAAGCCGAGAAGGCGGCCGAGGCGGCGAAGGCGGAAAAGGCAGCGAAAGCCGAGCGCGAACGCATCGCGCAGCAGGAAGCGGCGAAGAAGAAACAGGAAGCGGCGGAGAAGCAGAAGCAGCAGCAGGCGCTCGAAGCGCAGCAGGCGAAACAGCGCGAAGCGGCGCGCGCCGAGCAGTTGAGGCGCATCCAGGGCATGGCCGGCGCCAGCGGCGACGCCGGCGCGACCGGCAGCGCACAGCGCTCGGCCGGCCCGTCGGCCGGCTATGCGGGGCGCATCAAGGCCAAGGTGCGGCCGAATATCGTTTTCGGCGATCAGGTCGCCGGCAACCCGACCGCCGAGGTCGAGGTGCGCGCCGCGCCGGACGGCACGATCGTCGGCCGCCGGCTCGTCAAGAGCAGCGGCATCCCGAGCTGGGACGACGCCGTGCTGCGCGCAATCGACAAGACCGCCGTGCTGCCGCGCGACGTCGACGGCCGCGTGCCGTCCACCTTGCTGCTCGTCTTCCAGCCCGGGGAATAGCCGGGGCTGGCGGGGACGAGCCGCGCGGCCGCTCAAGCGCCGAACAGCCGATTCAGCGCGTGGTGGTCGGCGGCGTCGGCAAGACCGTCGAAGCGCCCCTGCTCGGCCAGCAGGCGCGCGGCGCGCTGCAGGCCGCCCCAGGCGGCGCGCGCCAGGGCGCCGCCGACGCTGACGCGGCGCACGCCCAGCTGCTCGAGATCGGCGAGCGTCAACGCGCTCGGCCGGCCCATCAGCACATTGACCGGCCGGGGCGCGAGCGCGGCGACGACGGCGCCGATCTGCTCGCGCGTCGCCAGGCCCGGCGCGTACAGGCAGTCGGCGCCGGCTTCGGCATAGGCCTGCAGGCGGCCGATGGCATCGTTCAGGTCGGGCCGGCCGGCGATGAAATTTTCGGCACGGCCGATCAGCATCACATCTGCGCCGCTGGCGTCGATCGCGGCGCGCGCAGCGCGCATGCGCTCGGCGGCGAGCGGCAGATCGAACAGCGGCCTGGCCGGCTCACCCGTCGAATCCTCGATCGACAGCCCGGCGATGCCGGTCTCGACCGCCAGGGCCACATTGCGGGCGACGCCCTCGGGCTCGACCGCGAAGCCCTTCTCGAAATCGGCATTCACCGGCAGTTCGGTCGCCGCCACCAGTTCGCGCAGGTGCGCCAGCACCGCATCCAGCGTCGGTCCGCCGTCGGGCTGGCCGAGCGACCAGGCCCAGCCGGAGCTGGTGCTCGCCAGCGCCTTGAAGCCGAGGCTTGCCAGATAGCGCGCCGAGCCGGCGTCCCAGGGGTTGGGAATCAGGAAGCAGCCCGCTTCGTGCAGCTTGCGAAAGGCGGCGCGGCGCGCGCCGATCTCGGAGGAACTCGGTCGTTGGGTCATGGCGATGGCGTGCTTGTTCTGCAAAATGCGGTGTAGCACGTTCGCGGCCCGTACTGAATACACCCGCGGGAAAAGGGGCGCAAGGCAGCAAGCCCATCCGCTGGCCGACTTGCGCTCAGCGTCTATGCCTGCGTTGCAGGCGCCGCCACAGCGTCAGCACGACCTCGCGCCACCAGCGCCGCAGGCCGAACGAGAGCTGCAACTTTTCCTGGCCGACCGGCAGATCCACCGTGGCGCTGATCCAGCCCGACTTGGCGTAGGCGAGCCGCTGCGACGGATAGACGCTGCGGTGGCCAATCATCAGGTAGGCGGCGACGCCGGCGCCGGCAACGTAGAGCAGCGAGCCGCCGCCGAAGAGCTCGACACCCATCAGCACCGCGGCCAGCGGCGTATTCGAGGCCGCGGCAACGACCGCCACCAGGCCGACTGCCGCGCCCTGCGCCGGCTCGAGGCCGAGCAGCGGGCCGAAGGCACCACCCGCGACCGCGCCGATGACGAACTGCGGCGTGACGATGCCGCCGTAGAAGCCCGACCCGAGCGTGATGGCGACAAGCAGCGCCTTCCACAGAAAGCCGAACCATGGCATCGCTTCGCCCTGCAGCGCGCGTTCCATGATCGGCAGGCTCAGACCCATATAGTCGCGCGGCGCGACCGACAGCACGAGCGCGAGAAGCACGCCACCGAGCAGCGGCAGCAGCGGTGGCCACAGCGCAAGGCGCCGGCCGAGCCAGCCGAAAGCGGCTCTCGCGCCGTGCAGCAGTTCGACGAACCACGATGCGATGACGCCGCACAGCACGCCGACGGCCACGGTCTCGAGAAAAAGAACCATGGTGAAACGCGGCTCGAAGGCGATCGAGTAGTCGGGATAGGGCACGCCCCAGGCGCGGCTGACGACGAAGGCGGTGACGCCGGCGACGATGCCCGGAAACAGGAAATCGTGGCGGATGCGGCCGATCGCCAGCATCTCGATGCCGTAGATCGCGCCGGCGATCGGCGTGCCGAAGACGCTCGCAAAACCGGCGCTGACGCCGCAGGCGACGAGCCGCTCGCGCAGTTCGGCATTCAGCCGCAGCGCCCGCCCGACGCCGGCGGCAACGCCTGCGCCGATATGCGAGCACGGCCCCTCCTTGCCGGCCGAGGCGCCGCAGCCGAGCGTGACGAGCGCAGCCAGCGGCTTGATCCACAGCGTGGACAGGGGCATCCGTCCCTGCTGCTCGTTGACCGCGACGATCGGACTGTCGGCGAGACCGCTCTTGTCGATCCGGTAGGCGTGGTGCAGCAGCAGGCCGTTGGCGAGTCCGGAAGCGGGCAGCAAAATCGCGAGCCCCCACCACGGCGCGTCGTAGAGCCTGCCTTCGGTCACGAACAAGGCGTGCAGAAAGACCGCGCAGACGCTGCCCACCAGCGCCCCGGTGAGCATCGCGAGCAGCAGCCACAGTCCGATCGTGGCCAGCATGACCAGCGGTTCGGCGGGAGACAGGCGGCGCATCGGCGGACGGATCTGCAGCAGCGGCGCACCCCGTGCGCACCGCAGCAGGTCGCCTTTTACACCCGGCGCAGCGCGCCACGCAGCGCGCGGTCCCTGTGTAGACTGCGCAGCCAACCGCTACCGGCCCGGCATCTCATGGCGATCGGACTGTCGCGCGAAATTCGCAACCAGGCGGTGGCGCCCATCGAGCGCTACTTTCTCGAGAATATGGAGCACAGGATCGGCAATATCGCCGCAGGCGGCCTGCTCGGCTTCTTTCTCGAAGAGATCGGGCCGGCGATCTACAACCAGGCGGTGGCCGATGTGCAGGAGCGTCTGCAGATGCGCGTCTCGGAACTCGATATCGAGATTCACGAGGCCGAGTTCCAATACTGGCGCAAGTTCGACAAGGCGCGCAAGGGCAGGTCATGAGCACCCGCCCGCTGCACGCGCACTGCCACTGCGGCGCGCTCGCCATCACGATCCCGGCGCCGCCGGTCGAGATCACGAACTGCAACTGCTCGATCTGCCGGCGGCTGGGCACGCTCTGGGCCTACTACCCGGCCGGAGAGGTGCGCGTGAGCGGCCATCCCGAGGCGACCGACAGCTACGTCCAGGGCGACCGCACCCTGCGTACCGTGCGCTGCAGGACCTGCGGCTGCGTCTCGCACTGGGAGCCGCTGGAGATGAAGCCGGGCGCACGGCTCGGCGTGAACATGCGCAACTTCGATCCGGCGCTGATTGCAAACGCCAGGATGCGCATGCTCGATGGCGCGGACACGTGGACCTCGACGTTTCGCGACCCGCCGCACACCGTCTGAAGAATGTCCGCGGATCGGCCGACGCGAACGCCTGTCTGAGGACCTTCGGCGCCGTCGCTGACCTGGATCAGTTTTTCTCGGCCCTGTCCTGTCTGCGTTGTCACGCCTGCCCGCCGCTGCCGCCACAATAGGTCTGTCGATCGCATCCCGCAGCACCCGACGGCAGCGCCCGGCGATCCCGGCTGCAAGCAACCCATGAGCAATGCCGAAACCTTCCGCTACTTCGCGTACGGCTCGAACATGCTGACGCGCCGCCTGCTGGAGCGAACGCCATCGGCGCGCGTCGTCGGCACCGCGACTTTGCCGGAGCACGAACTGCGCTGGCACAAGGTCAGCAAGGACGGATCGGCCAAGTGCGACATCGTGCGCAGCAGCGCGCCGCAGGCCTGCGTTCACGGCATCGTTTTCGAGATCGCGCTCGCCGACAAGGCGGCGCTCGACGTCGCCGAAGGCATCGGCATGGGCTACAAGGGCTGCGATGTCGTGGTGAATACCGCGCGCGGCGCACTTTCGGCGTGGACTTACCGGGCGACGAATATCGACCCGCTCGCCAGGCCCTACCCCTGGTACAAGGCGTTCGTCGTCGCCGGCGCGAAGGAGCACGGCCTGCCGGCGGCCTACGTTGCCGCGCTCGAAGCGGTCGTGACGAGGGAGGACCCGAAGCCGGAGCGCGCTGCACAGAACGGCCGCCTCGTCGCCTTGGCGCTGCGGGATCAAGCCGCGGCCACCGCCGATCCCGGCAAGTTCAGGCCCGCGGCCTGAAGCCGCGAACGCGCCGCGCCTGACATTCGTTCATGGCGCAACACATCGGCATCGTCGCCTGCTCGGCCGAGGGTGCGGCGCTGTGCTACCGGACGATCTGCGCCGAGGGCGCGGCGCGGTTCGGGCCGCACGCCCACCCCGAGGTCTCGCTGCATTCGCTGCCGCTCGCGGACTACGTGGCGCGCCTCGACGCCGGCGACCTGCAGGGCGTCGCCGAGTTGATGCTGGCGTCGGCGCGCAAGCTCGCCGCCGCCGGCGCCGACTTCCTGATCTGCCCCGACAATACGATCCACGAGGCCTTGCCCCTCGTCCTGCCGCGGTCGCCGCGGCCCTGGCTGCACATCGCCGAGGTCGTCGCCGCCGAGGCGAAGCGGCGCGGCTTCGTGCGCCTCGGACTGACCGGCACGCGCTGGCTCGTCGCGAGCAGCGTCTACCCCGACGCGCTCGTCGCGGCCGGCATCGAATGCGTGTGCCCCGAAGCGGCCGAGATCGAGGCGATCGACCGCATCATCATGGACGAACTCGTGCGCGGCGTGCTGCGTGCCGAAAGCGCCGCCGTCTTCCAGCGCGTCTTCGCGCGCATGCACGATGGCGGCTGCGACGCCGTGATCCTCGGCTGCACCGAGATCCCGCTGCTGATGAACGACGCCAACGCGCCGCTGCCGACACTCGACTCGACGCGCCAGCTCGCGCGCGCCGCGCTGCAGCGGGCGGCGCCGGCTCGGTAGCGGCCGGCGTGCCCAGGCGACCGCACGCGATCTCCAAGCACCGCGGGCCGTCGGTCGCCGACGCGCGCAGCGGCCCGCGCTGTGCCGGCCGGACGCGGCGATGCACCGGTCGCCATGAGTGCGATGAGCAGCCTCAATCACCGCGGCCTGCACATGTGAGAAGCTACGGACCCACTACGCAAGACCCCTTTCATCGCAGGAGGACTCCATGAGCGACAAGACACGACTGACGACGAACGCCGGCTGCCCGGTGGCCGACAACCAGAATGTGATGACCGCCGGCCCGCGCGGTCCGCAACTGCTGCAGGACGTCTGGTTCCTCGAGAAGCTCGCCCACTTCGACCGCGAGGTGATCCCCGAGCGGCGCATGCACGCCAAGGGTTCGGGCGCCTACGGCACGTTCACCGTCACGAAGGACATCACGAAATACACCCGTGCCAGGATCTTCGCGCAGGTCGGCAAGAAGACCGAGATGTTCGCCCGCTTCACGACGGTTGCCGGCGAGCGCGGCGCGGCCGATGCCGAACGCGACATCCGCGGCTTCGCGCTCAAGTTCTATACCGAAGAGGGCAACTGGGACCTGGTCGGCAACAACACGCCGGTCTTCTTCATGCGCGACCCGCTCAAGTTCCCGGACCTGAACCACGCCGTCAAGCGCGATCCGCGCACCAACCTGCGCAGCGCGAAGAACAACTGGGATTTCTGGTCCTCGCTGCCCGAGGCACTGCATCAGGTCACGATCGTGATGAGCGAGCGCGGCATCCCGGCGAGCTACCGCACGATGCACGGCTTCGGCAGCCACACCTTCAGCTTCATCAATGCGAAGAACGAGCGGCACTGGGTCAAGTTCCACTTCAAGTGCCAGCAGGGCATCAAGAACCTGACCGATGCCGAGGCCGAGGCGCTGATCGGCAAGGACCGCGAAAGCCATCAGCGAGACCTGTACGACGCCATCGAGCGCGGCGACTTCCCGAAGTGGACGCTGTACGTGCAGGTGATGCCCGAGGCGGATGCGGCGAAGGTGCCGTACCACCCCTTCGACCTGACCAAGATCTGGCCGCACAAGGACTACCCGCTGATCGAGGTCGGCGTGATGGAACTGAACCGCAACCCGGAGAATTTCTTCGCCGAGGTCGAGCAGTCGGCCTTCAACCCGGCCAACGTCGTGCCGGGCATCGGGTTTTCGCCGGACAAGATGCTGCAGGGCCGGCTCTTCTCGTACGGCGACGCGCAGCGCTACCGGCTCGGCGTGAACCATCATCTGATTCCGGTCAACGCGGCGCGCTGCCCGGTGCACAGCTACCACCGCGACGGCGCGATGCGCGTCGACGGCAACCACGGCGGCACGCTCGGCTACGAGCCCAACAGCTATGGCCAGTGGCAGGAGCAGCCGGACTTTCGCGAGCCGCCGCTGTCGCTGGCCGGCGCCGCCGATCACTGGAACCATCGCGAGGACGGCGACTACTACTCGCAGCCCGGCGCGCTGTTTCGCCTGATGGACGCGCAGGCGCGCAAGGCACTATTCGAGAATACCGCGCGTTCGATCGCCGACGCGCCGCTCGAGATCCAGCAGCGCCACATCCGCAACTGCACCGCCGCCGACCCGGCCTACGGCAAGGGTGTGGCCGACGCGCTCGGCATCGCACCGGCATAGCGCCGCCTGGCGGGTGTCGATTCGCCGGCGCGATTCGCGCGCGCCGGCGGCGCCGGCACACTTCGCAACTCGTTCGCTGCTTCAATCGGAGGGCCGCATGTCCAGCGTCGGCTATCACGAACCGATCGAGGAACCTTCCGCCGCCGTGATCCGAAATTCTCCGGCGAGCTGAAGGACTTTCTCTTCACCGAGAAGCCGATCGCGCACGGCTAGCCGGCCCGTCCCGGCCGCGTCGCGCGCGGCGCGCGCCGTCAGGGCGCGGGCGCCGGATAGCAACTGCCGTGACTGCGACGAAAGCTGTGCGGCGGCTGCGGGTCGGGGTCGGCGAAGAGTCCGCGCCGCGCGGCGCGCGCGGCGGCTTCCTCTTGCGCGTAGGGCCCCGATCGGCCCCGGTAGCGCGCGCTCCATGCATGGCCCTGCAGCACCATCCAGGCGCCGATATCCTCGCCGTCGAGCGTGAGCCTGACGAGCCGGCGCTGGTAGTCGTCGCGCACCGCGCCCGTTGCCAGCACGCGGCGGCCGACGACGCGCCCGGCAAGCGCATCGCGCGCCTCGCGCCCGCCGGCCTGGCAGATCTCCGGCGCGTCCAGTCCGAGCAGGCGCAGCTTGATCGGCTTGCCGCCGCCATCGGCCTGCAGCAGCAGCGTATCGCCGTCGATCACGTAGCGCACGACACCCGCGATCGAATCCGCCTGCCCGGCCGTCGCGCTCGATGCGAAGACGGCGGGCGCCGGCAGCGCGGCGCAAAGCAGTGCGATGACGAGCAGGGCGCGGCGCATGCGCGCATCTTGCCCGACGCGCTGCGCGTCAGGCACTGACGATCCAGCCTTCGAGCGGATCGACCACTTCGGGCAGGCCGAAGCCCGGCCGCGTGCTTGCCCAGCCGGCCTGCATCAGGCACAGCACGGCGTCGAGCGCATCGGCCCGCGCATCATCGATCAAAGCCTCGCGTTGCACGGCCGTCAGCGCCAGGCACAGCCCGAGCCGGGTGCGGCCTGCTTCGAGCGCGGCAACGATTTGCCCGCGCGCGTCGCGCCGCCCGGGCGTCTGCTGGCCGCGCGCGTCATTCTTGTACGAGCGCCGGCCGATCAGCTCGCGCGCGAGCAGTCCCGGATAGCCTTCGAGCGCCACGCGCTGTTCGTCGCCCGCGTGCAGGCGCGGCAGATGCACGCCGGCGTCGATCAGCAGCGGAGCGCCCGCATGCAGCATGTACGCAACCGGCGGGTTGACCCATTTCATCGACGGCGACGATCCGGCCGGCCCATCCGTCGCCCGGTGCGCGAATTTCGCGCCCGCCGGGCGCGCATCGCAGAATGCGGCGAACGTCGAGCGGACCTCGGCGCGCGACAGCGACGCGAAGTGGCGCATCAGCGCCGGCCACGCGAGCGGCCAGCCGAGCGCGACGACGAGCTCGCGCGGCAGGCCGAACGGCATGTCGATCACCGCCAGCCAGGGGCCCGGCGTGCGAAGCCAGCGCGCGAAGGCGTCGAACGTCGCCTGCGCATCCAGTTCGCAAAGCTCGATGGTGTCGCCGCGCAACCGGCCGCGGGCGATGCGGATCGGCTTCGCGCGCCTGGGCCGGCTCGTGAAATCGATGCCGAACAAATTCGGGAAGATGTGCTGGGAAGCGTTCACGCCAAGACGTTACATTGCGCTCACCGAAACCCGCACAGAGCTTTCCATGCCCGATGCCAAGGATGCCGCAGCGCCCTCTTCCGCGACCGCCCCGATCGCCGCGCCCGCCGCGCCGCCGCTGAAGGAGCGCCTCGTCACGACCGAGCACAAGCTGAAAATCGGCAAGCACACGCTCGAATACACCGCCACTTGCGGCACGCTCGTGCTGCGCGAGGACGAAGCCGGCAAGGACGGCGAACGCAGCGCCGACAAGCCGCGCGCGGCGCTCTTCTTCGTTGCCTATACGCTGAAGAACGGCAAGGGCGACAAGCCGCGCCCGCTGACCTTCGCCTTCAACGGCGGGCCCGGATCCAGCAGCGTCTGGCTGCACCTGGGGCTGCTCGGCCCGCAGCGCGTCGCGACCGACGAGATGGGCAACGCACCGCCGCCGCCGTATGCGCTGACAGACAACGAGCATACGCTGCTCACCGCGAGCGACCTCGTCTTCATCGATCCGATCGGCACCGGCCACTCGCGCATGGCCGAGGGCGAGAAGGTTGCCGAGTTCCACGACTACCAGCGCGACCTCGACGCGGTCGGCGATTTCATCCGCCTTTACCTGACGCGCTGGGGCCGCTGGGACAGCCCGAAGTACCTGATCGGCGAGAGCTACGGCACGACGCGCGCGGCGGGGCTTTCGCTGCACCTGCAGGAAAAGCACGACGTGTTCCTGAACGGCGTGATGCTCGTCTCGCTCGCGATCGACCTGCAGACGCTGTGCTTCGACCACGGCAACGAACTGCCCTACGCGCTCTTCCTGCCGACCTATGCGGCGACCGCCTGGTATCACAAGGCGCTCGTACCCGAGCTGCAGAGAAAGCCGCTGCGCGACGTGATCGCCCAGGCCGAGGCTTTCGCGCTCGGCGACTACGCAGCTTCGCTGCTGCAGGGCTCGCGGCTGGACGACCAGACGCGCGAGCACATCGCCGGCCAAGTCGCGCGCTTCTCGGGCTTGACGGCCGAATATGTGCTGCGCAGCGACCTGCGGCTGGGCGAGTTCCGCTACTTCAAGGAATTGCTGCGCCATCGCGGCCAGACCGTCGGGCGCCTAGACTCGCGCTTTCTCGGCACCGACCGCGACGACGCCGGCGAGAAGCCCGAGGACGACGCCGCGATGAGCAACCTGCTCGGCGCCTACGCGAGCGGCATCAACCGCGTGCTGAAGGAAACATTGAAATACGAAGACGACGCACCCTACGTCGTGCACGCGCCAATCTGGGACAAGTGGACGTGGAAGGGCTTCGAGAACAAGTACGTCAATATCGGCGCGACGCTGCGCCGCGCGATGCACTCGAACCAGCACATGCGCGTCTACGTCGCCAGCGGCTACTACGACCTCGCGACGCCGCACGCCGCGGGCGACTACACGCTCACGCACCTCGGCCTGCGCGGCGAGCAGTTCCGCAAGATCAGCGTGAGCTACTTCGAGGCCGGCCACATGATGTACATCCACGGTCCATCGCTGGCGCGCATGGCGAGCGAACTGCGGGCGTTCGTCGGCGCGGTGTGAGCGCACGCGCGTTCGAGCCACGTGTGCGAGAAGCCGCCGAGGAACTGGATCCGCCCTCGGCGCTTGAAGGAGTTCGCAAGCTTGTGCGCCGAGCGCGCGTGATATCTGCGTCCGCGAAGCCGGCGCGGGACAGGCCGCAACGCTCCGGCCATGACGCGTTGAACGGGATGCAGATCGCGCACTCGAGCGGGACTGCGTCTGCCGCGAGATGGCGGGGCGTTGGCATGCCAGGCACGCCGCTGTCGGTTCAGCAAAGGGCCGCGCGGAGCGCCCGCGGCGCGCCTATGAGGCGCCGAGGAACGCAGGGTTCGTGGCCGCGCGCGTACTCGCGCGCATCGTCATCTGTCTCGCCGCGACTGTCCGAGCGCAGTGAGCGCAGCGAACGCAGCGAGTTTCGCGGCGGGCCACGAGACCGAGTACCGCAGGGGCGTCGACGAAGTCGAGCGCCTCATCGAAGTGCCGCGGGCGCTCCGCACGGCCCTTTGCCGCCTCGGGCGCGGGCAGGCCGGCGGCCGACCCGACTTCCATGCGGTCGATCGCGAAGCCGTACGACGCAACCGGAGACGTGCCCGCATGGGACGGTTCAGCGCCGTGACGCAGGCGCCAGCGCGACGCCGCGCAGTGCCTTCGCGAGTTCGGCGCTCTGCCAGATCGCGATGCGGTGCTCGGCGGCGAAAGGCCGCGCGCTGTCGGTGAGTTGACCGAGGCAGACGCACAGCGCGTCCTGCGCCTCGGCGGCCTCGCACGCCGATTGCAGGGCGCGCAGCACTTCGACGCCGATGCGCGCCGACTTCCAGCGCCGCGCGCTGACGACTGTCACGCGGCCTTTGCGTTCGAGGACGAAATCGACCGGCGCCGCGGCGCCCGGCTTCACGCCGTAGCCGTCGCGGATGAACGCATCCTCGAGCGCCTTCGCGAACGCCGGCCAGGCCATCGCCGAGATCGCGGCGTGCGTCTGCGCGACCTGCGCCGCGCTCGGCGCGCGCCACTGGCGCAGCGCGGCCATGGCGCCGATGACGACGAACGGCACGCCCGAGACGGCGCCGACGACGCGGTACGCCTCGGGCAGCAGCGCCATCGCCGCCGCCGCGAGTGCGAGCGCGATCGCGAAGCTGATCCACCACGGCGAGCGCAGCAGGATCGCGAAGAGCGAGTTCTCGGCCATGCGCAGTTTCAAGCGCGTTCTCCATCGGCGCCCGCAACGTCGGGCTCGGCCAGTCTACGGTGCGCAAGCCGGATCGGCGGATGCATGCGGCGGGCGTTCGAAGGCCGGGGCCGGGGCGGCACGCGACCGCCCGCTGCGCTCACAATCGCCCTTCGAACCTCGCGGTACGAAAGGACGGTGTGATGAGAATGGCTTCGATACCGCTCGCAGGGCTTCTCGCCGCAACGGTCGCGGGCGGCGTCCGCGCCGAGCCGCCGTGGCTGCCGCTCGACCCGGGCAAGGCGCAGTGCTCGGTGCAGGACGGCCGGCTGCAGCTGCACAACGCGGCGCTGCGCTTCGAGGTCGCAGCCGCGGGCGGCGCGCTCGAACCGGTGGCGCTCGACAACCGCTTCACCGGCGCGGCGCATGCGCTCGCCGGTGATCTGTTCCGCCTCGCGCGGCGCAACGGCGACAAGCTGGTCGCGAGCAAGCTGGCGCTGGACGGCGCGCCGCTGTGCGAGGCGATCGCTGCCGATCCGGCCGCGTCGCGCGCCGCCGATCGCGCGCCGGGCATGGTGCTGCACGCGCGGCTGCGCGCGGGCGACGGCCTCACCCTCGACTGGCGCGCCGTGCTGCGCGACGGCGCGAACTACGTGCGCCAGGAGTTGCGGCTCGAAGCTTCGCGCGACACCGACATCGCGTCGGTGACGATGATCGATCTGGCGCTGGAAGGCGGGCGCACCGTCGGCACGGTCGACGGCTCGCCGTTCGCCGCCGACGACCGCTTCTTCGGCTTCGAGCATCCGATGGCGCGCGTGCGCGTCACCGATGGCCGCGCGAATGCGACGCTGCGCCGCGCGCTGCCGCTTCGCGCCGGCGTGCCGGCAACGTACTCGGCAGTCTTCGGCGTCGCGCCGCAGGGGCAATTGCGGCGCGGCTTCCAGGCCTACGTCGAGCGCGAGCGCGCGCATCCGTTTCGCAGCTTCCTGCACTACAACTCGTGGTACGACATCGGCTACTTCACGCCGTACAGCCAGGCCGATGCGCTGCGCGTGATCGAGGCCTACGGCCGCGAGCTGGTGCGCGCGCGCGGCGTAACGCTCGATTCGTTCCTGTTCGACGACGGCTGGGACGACACCTCGCGCCTGTGGCAGTTCCACGCCGGCTTTGCGCAGGGTTTCGCGCCGCTGCGTGATGCGGCCGCGCGCTATGGCGCGGCGCCGGGCATCTGGCTCTCGCCGTGGGGCGGCTACGGCCCGCCGCGCGACGCGCGGCTCGAGACGGCGCGCGCCGCGGGCTACGAGGTCGACGTCCAGGGCCTGGCGCTTTCCGGGCCGAAGTACTACGCGCTGTTCCACGCCACCACGCGGCGCCTGCTGCGCGAGTACGGCATCAACCAGTTCAAGCTCGACGGCACCGGCAGCCCGGACAAGGTCACGCCGGGCAGCGCGTTCGACAGCGACTTCGCGGCGGCGATGGCGCTGATCGACGACCTGCGCAAGGCCCGGCCCGGCCTCTACATCAACCTCACGACCGGCACCTGGCCGTCGCCGTTCTGGCTGCGCAGCGCCGATTCGATCTGGCGCGGCGGCGAGGACCACGCCTTCGCCGGCACCGGCAGCGACCGCCAGCGCTGGATCACCTACCGCGACGCCGACACCTATGGCGGCATCGTGCGGCAGGGGCCGCTCTTTCCGCTCAACGCGCTGATGCTGCACGGTCTGATCTACGCCCGCCACGCGATCGGCTTGGCGAGCGACCCGAAGGGCGACTTCGGCGACGAGGTGCACAGCTATTTCGCCAGCGGCACCGGGCTGCAGGAGCTTTACGTCTCGCCCGACCTGATGGATGCGCAGCAGTGGGACCTGATCGCGACCGCCGCGAAGTGGGCGCGCGAGCGCGCCGACGCGCTGCGCGACAGCCACTGGATCGGCGGCGATCCGGTGCGCGGCGCGGTCTACGGCTGGGCGTCGTGGGCGCCGGGCCGGGCGGTCGTCGCGCTGCGCAATCCGGGCGCGACGGAGCAGACGTTCGCGCTCGATGTCGACGCCGCGCTCGAACTGCCCGCAGGCCAAGCGCGGCGCTGGCAGGCGCGGCCGGCGTTCGGCGCTGGCGAAGCGCTCGCGCTCGACGCCGGCGAGGCGGCGCCGATCCGGCTGAAGCCGTACGAGGTGAGGGTCTGGGACCTGTCGCCGCGCTGATGACGCTGCCTGCCGCGAAGGCCTTGGCGCGCGACATCGAAGCGCTGGCACAGCGCGCGGCGGCCAACGGCACGCGGCGCTACAGTGCGGCCTCACCCTGAGAGCAACCCAACCCCGCACGCGGGCCAGGTGTCCTGGAAGAAACGACTACGTTCTGTTATGAAGCGGGCACCTGAAATTCTTGTTTCTTGAGAGCCGGCGATGAACCCCCTGCTCGTCGAAGTGCTGCGCGGCAGCAGCGTCGAATCCTTCCATCGCGGCGCGATCGCGATCGTCGACGCCGATGGTGCGCTGCACACCGCGATCGGCGACATCGAACGACCGGTCTTTCCGCGCTCCGCGGTCAAGGTGTTGCAGGCGCTGCCGCTCGTCGCGAGCGGCGCAGCAGACGAGCTTGGCTTGACCGACGCCGAACTCGCGCTCGCCTGCGCATCGCACGGCGGCGAACCGATCCACACGCAAACCGCCGCCGCGATGCTCGCCAAGGCCGGGCTCGACGCCGGCTGCCTCGAATGCGGCGCGCACTGGCCGTATCACGAGGCGTCGATGCGTGCGCTCGCCGCCGCCGGCGGCGAACCCACCCCGCTGCACAACAACTGCTCGGGCAAGCATGCGGGGTTTCTGTGCCTCGCTTGCACGATGGCTGGCCGCGGCGCCGACCTGCGCCGCTTCGTGCGCGGCTATGTCGCACCCGACCATCCGGTGATGCGCGAGGTGGGCGCCGCGCTCGAAGCGGCGACCGGCGCACAACTTGCCACCGCGCCGCGCGGCACCGACGGCTGCTCGATCCCGACCTACGCGTTCCCGCTGCGCGCGCTTGCGCTCGCCTTCGCGCGGGTCGGCGCCGGCGTCGGCCTCGCGCCGGACCATGCGCGCGCCGCGGCGCGCCTGCGCCGCGCGGTCGCGCGCGAGCCGCTGCTCGTCGCCGGCCACGGCCGCATGGACACGCGCGTCATGGAACGCCTGGGCGAGCGCGTCTTCATGAAGGTCGGCGCCGAAGGCATGTACTGCGCGGCGCTGCCGGTGCACGGCCTGGGCGTCGCGATCAAGATCGACGACGGCAACAACGCGCGCGCCGCCGAGGTCGCGATCGCCGCGGTGATCGAAGCGCACGTCGCGCTCGACGACGGCGAGCGCGATTTCATGCGGGGCTTCAGCGCGCCGCCGCTGCGCAACTGGCGCGCCATCGAGGTCGGCGCGCTGCGCGCGAGTGCGGCGCTGCGCGACGCGCTGCGCTGAGAAGGTGTGAACCAACCCACCATGCCCGCTCATCCCACCCAGACGTCCCCACTCGTCGTTGCAAATGCTCGCCGTAGCCCGTGCCACGGCTGCGCTTTGCGCCTGGATTGGAGCCGCCTGGGCTGTCTGCTCGGGCACGTCGGGTTCGTTCACACCTTCTGAGCCGGGGCCCGCCCGCTCGCGCGCCGGCCGACGCGGTCCACGACGTCGCAGTGCGCGGCCGGCGCCGTTGCGGCGATCCGGCGCTTTCAGCCCGGCGTCCGAGGCGGCGTGGCGGCGGTCTGCTGGTAGCGGCTGGGCGTGCACCCGGTGTAGCGGCGAAAGGCCCGGCTGAAATTGGCCGCATCGCTGAAGCCCAGGCGCTCGGAGACCTGCGTCACCGTCATGCCGGGCTGCAGGAGCAGTTCGCGCGCGCGTCCCATGTAGACGCGTTGTGCGATGTCGCGAAACCGCGCGCCCTCCTTCTCGAGGTTGCGGTCGATCGTGCGCGCCGAGACGTTCAGGCGCCGGCCGATATCGTCCAGCGTCAACAACTCGCCGTGCGCCTCGGTGAGCATCATCGTGATGAACGTGCTCCAGCCGGCGGCTCCGGGTGCAGGTCGGCGCGAAAGCGCCTCCAGCCGTTCGCTCACCTGCCGCACGACAGCCTGCGATGCGAGCGGCAGGGGATGGTCCAGCAGCACCGCGCCCATCAGCACGCGCACGCCCGGCATGGCCCCTTCGTCGAAGCGCACCCTTGCGGGCGCCAGGGCGTCGTAGCGCGCATGATGCGGCGGCCGCGGCATGCCGAGCACGATGTCAAAGGGCCCCAACGCCGGCCCCAGCAAGAGGCGCAGCTGGTTGTGGTGCGCCACCGCCAGAGCCTCGGTCATGAAGCGCAGCGTCTCCTGCCTCATCGCGGAGACCGGGCTGTACAGTGCTTCGCCGAACGTCGGCGTGCGCCGGTAGCGCAGCGTGAACAGTTCGTTCATCAGGTGGTAGTAGCGGCTCACCAGGTGCAGCACCTGGTCGAAGTCCCGGCAACCGAGCATCCCGTAGCCCAGGATGTCGTGCGAAGTCATCTTGATCAGCAAGCCTGCTTCGAAGCCGAGGTCGGCCCGGCCGGCCAGACGCCCAGCCGCGCCGATCAGCGCGTCGATCTGCTCCGGCGCGAGCCTGGCGTCGGCACGCCGGAACTGCGTCTCGTCGATGGCGGCCATCCGCAGCATCCGCGCGATGTCCATGCCCTGTTTCTGCAGCGCATCGGCAAGCGTCACGAAGTAGCGCGCCGGCACGCGCTTGATGCGGTTCATCCCGGCACCGCCCGCGCGGGGCAAGCCCTTGGGCGGCGCGAAATGACCGGCAGGTGTCGGCAACTGACATTGCGCAAGCGTGCCGCGACTCGCATGATCGCACTCCCTTCGACGCAGACCCGGCTCGCGCGACTGTAGCGGCGCCGCGCACGATCGCTCATCGCCGCAAACCCGCCCCTTCGGGGGTGATCGTCGGTGCACGGATCTTCGCCGCAGGCCGACGCCAGGGGAGCGGAGATGAACGAGACGATGACATGATGAACGACCTGCAAGGCAAATGGGTGCTCGTGACCGGCGCCGCGTCGGGCATCGGCCGCGCCACGGCGCTGGCCTTCGCCGACGCCGGCGCGCATCTGGTCTTGTCGGACCGGCAAGGCGACCGGCTGTCGGCGCTGCGCCAGTTGTTGAACAAGCGTGGCACGAAGTGCATTGCCGAATCGGTGGACGTGTCGGACGCCGCGGCGATGCAGACTTTCGCCGAGCGCGTGCACGCACAGGTGTCGGCGCTGGATGTGCTCGTCAACAACGCCGGCATCGGCTTCGTCGGCCCCTTTCTCGACACACCGCTGGACGTCTGGAAGCGCGTGCTCGACATCAACGTGATGGGCGCGGTGCACGGCTGCATGCACTTCCTGCCGCGCATGATGCAGGCCGGCGGCGCGCGCCGCATCGTCAACGTCGCTTCGCTTGCCGGTGTCGCACCGGCGCCCAACATGTCCGCCTACGCAGCCTCGAAACACGCGATCATGGGCTTGACCGAGGGGCTGGCACTCGAACTTCGCCTGACCGGCTCGTCGGTCGGGATGACGACGGTCTGCCCCGGCATCATCAACACCGACATCACCAAGGCCGCCGGCGCCACCTCAGCCAGCATCGACGCGGCGCGGTTGGGCAAGCTGCAGTCCTACTACGAGGCACAGGGCGTCGGCCCCGAGGTGGTGGCCGCGGCCATCGTCGAGGCGGTGCGCCGCGGCCGGCCCCTGGTACTCGTGGGCCCGTTCGCACGGCCGATGTACCACCTGCGGCGGCTGTCGCGAAGCCTGGCCCAGCGCTTGATGCTCGCCGACGCGCGCAAAGCCGGGTTTTCATGAACCGCGCGGGCCTCGACGCTGCGGCTGCGCCGTCGGCGACCGACAAGCAAGTGCCGGACGCCGGACGTTGACCCGGCGCGAGTGCGGCGAGATCATCCCGATCGGCGTTCTCTGGAGGAGCGAAACCATGCACCATCCCCCCCGCCCGCTGCCCGCCAAGGTCGGCAGCGTGGTGTTCGTCGCCAGCGCGCTGTTCATGATCTGGCTGGGCACGATGGCCCGCGCCTACTATGTGCCAGGCCTGTGCCTGCTTGTGCTGGCCGCGCTGCTCTGGTCGGGCCGCGGCCTCGCGATCCTCGAGGCGGTGCTGCTGCTCAACCAGTTGAGCGCCGTGCTGCTGCTCGCACTTCTGCTGACGGGGCTGGCCGAGCTGTTGCACCTTCCCAAGCTCGATATGGCGGGCATCATGCTGCTGCTGCACCTGCTGACCGGTGGGCCGCTGGCCGCCGTGATTGCGATCCCGCTGCTGCTGTCGCTGCGTCGAAGCCGCACCTTTCGAGGCTGGTTCACATGGCGCACCGGGCGCGGCGCGCCCGTCGTGGAGGCAAGGTCGTGAGCCCGCGGCGCCACGCCATGCGCGCCGCTCGGAATGCGCACGCCCACGCCATCGCGGCGAACGCGAAGCACGGGCCGGCGGCCCGCAGGTGCGGCTCCAGGCTCGCGCGCGGCATCGCCGCCTTGCTCCTGGTCGCGCTGGCGAGCCACGAGGCTCGATCGGCGTCGTTGACGGGAAGGGTCGCCGCCGCCGACGGCAAGCCGGTGGCCGGAGCCATGGTCAGCGTATGGGACGAAGCGAAGCGGCGCCGCGAGACCGTCTACACCGATGCCGACGGCGGCTATGCGATTCAGACGCCATTTGCCGGACAGCTCGACGTGCGCGCCCGGGCCGCGAACTGGCGGGACACGAAGGTGACGCTGCGGCTCGCGCTCGACCAATCGGCGCAGCAGGACTTTCGCCTCGAGCGCTTCGCCGATGCCGAGGATGCCTCGGCGGCGTTGTCCGCCTCGGCGCACAACGCGAAGCTGACCTTTGCGAGCGCGAGCGATCAGCATGCGTTCGTCAGCCAGTGCAACTACTGCCACCAGATCGGCAACTCGCTGACGCGTGTACCGCGCAGCCATGAGGCCTGGGTTTCGACGATCGAGCGCATGGAAGGCTACTTCGCGATGCTCAGCGCGCCGCAGATCGACCGCGTCGGCGCCGTGCTCGAGCACGGATTCGACGGCAAGCCGGTCAACGCGACCCACGACTACGGGGCGACCCCGGTGCTGGCAAGGGCCAAGGTCGAGGAGTGGCTGTTCGGGTTGCCGACGTCGTTCGTGCATGACACCGACCTCGGCGAGGACGGCAAGCTCTACGGCACCGACGAGGGCCACGACATGCTGTGGGTGCTCGACCGCACCACGGGCAAGATCGAGGAAGTCAAGCTGCCCGACATCGACCTGCCGGTGGGAGGCGTGTTCTCGGGCATGCAGCTGCCGATCGGCATCTTCACCGGCAAGCACGGCCCGCACAGCACGGCGCAGGCGAAGGACGGCACGTTCTACATCACGAACGCCCTGTCGAGCACGATCATGGCCTTCGACCCGAAGACGAGGACCTTCAAGACCTATCCGGTGCCGGGCGATGCGCTGTACCCGCACACCATCCGCATCGACCAGCAAGGCATCGTCTGGTTCACGATCGTCGCCTCCAACCAGGTCGGCCGCTTCGACCCGAAGACCGAACAGATGACGGTGACCCGGCTGCCGCACAATGGCTTCTGGCGCTGGGTCAGCGACCTGCTGCTGCCGACGATCCTGAAGGTGTCGGGCTGGCTGCCGCAGCAAAACCTGCTGCTCGACCTGTCGCACCACCGCTTCCTCGGCTTCCAGGTGCTCGCCTTTCCGTACGGCATCGACGTCAACCCGAAAGACGGCAGCATCTGGTACGCCAAGCTCTACGCCAACAAGATCGGCCGCATCGATCCGAAGACGATGGAGATCAAGGAGTTCGATACGCCGATGTCCGGCCCGCGCAGGCCGCGCTTCGACGCCGCCGGCGTGCTGTGGATTCCGTCGTTCGACGAGGGCGGGCTGATGCGCTTCGACACCGCGACCTCGACTTTCGAGTCGTACAAGCTGCCGGCGCTCGCGGACAAGGAATACGAGGTGCCGTACGCGCTGAACGTGCATCCGAAGACGCAGGATGTGTGGATCACGGCGAACAACTCCGATCGCGTCCTGCGCTTCACGCCGTCGACCAGGACCTTCCAGAGCTACCCGAGCCCGGTGCGCGTGACGGTGCTGCGCGATCTGGTATTCACGAGGGACGGCAAGGTCTGCTCGAGCCAGTCGAACCTGCCCGCCTACGGCATCGAGGACGGCGTGCCGTCGTTCATCTGCATCGACCCCGAGGGCGGGGGCAAGGACCGGGCCGCGCTCTTGCACGGCTGATCGGACGCCCGCGCGGGGCCGGCCTGCGCGCCGGGCTGCGCGCGCCAGCGTCGTCCCGCGCCGCTCAGCCGGGCCAGAGCGCCGTCATCGCCTGCTCGAAGCGCGCGGCGATCGCGTCCTGTCCGGTGTGGCGGCGGTCACGAATGACGAACTCGCCTGCCACGGCGACATCGCGGATCGCATCGCCCGGGCTCGAGAAGACAAGCGCGTCGAGTGTGTGCGGCGGCGGCACGCCAAGCAGGCTCTGATCCTGCGCATCGAGGACCAGGAAGTCGGCGCGCGCACCGATCTCGAGACCCCATTTGCCGAGGCCCGCGCTCGCCGCGCCGGCCGCGAGCGCGGCGTCGTAGAGGCGTGCCGCGGTCGCCGGCTGCGCGCCCGGCTGCGCGGCGACGTTGCGCCGGCGCAGCGCGAGGCGCTGGCCGTAGTCGAGCCAGCGCAGTTCCTCGGCCCAGCCGCGCGTGATCTGGCTGTCCGAGCCGATCGCAAGCGGCACGCCGCAAGCGAGCCAGCGCGGCAGGTCGGGCAGGCCGTCGCCGAGGTTGGCTTCGGTCGTCGGGCAGATCACGATACCGGCACCGCTCGCGGCGACGCCCTCGATCTCGGACGCAGTGGCGTGCGTTGCGTGCACGAGTTGCCAGCGTGCATCGAGCAGGCGTTCGCGCAGCAGCCATTCGATCGGCCGCGCGCCGGTCGCGGCCAGGCAGTCGTCGACCTCGGCGGTCTGCTCGGCGACGTGGATGTGGATCGGGCCGTCGATGTCCCGCGCGAGCCGCTTCAACGTGTGGATCGATTGCGCCGGCGCCGCACGCAGCGAGTGGATCGCGACGCCCGCGTTCAGATGCCGGCGGCCGCTGCGCTGTGCGGCGCGATGCAGCGCGATCACGTCGGCCGGCGTCGTCGCGAAGCGCCGCTGGTCTTCGCGCAACGCGCCCTGCGTGAAGCCGGCGCGCTCGTAGAGCACCGGCAGCAGCGTGAGCCCGATGCCGGCTTCGTCGGCGGCGTCGGCGAGCGCCCACGACAGCGCCATCGGATCGGCGTAGCGCGAACCGTCGATGTCGTGCTGCAGGTAGTGAAATTCGCAGGCCTGCGTATAGCCGCCGCGCAGCACTTCGACATAAAGCTGCGCCGCGATGGCGCGCAGTTGATCGGGCGTGATGCGCAGCGCGACGCGGTACATGCGGTCGCGCCACGACCAGAAATCATCGTCGCCGGTCGCGCGCCGTTCGGCAAGACCGGCCATTGCGCGCTGGAAGGCGTGGCTGTGCGCATCGACGAGCGGCGGGATCACCGCGCCGTCGAGCCGCTCGCCGTCCTGCGGCGCGGCAACGCCGGCGCGGATGTCGCTCCAGCGGCCGGCGGCGTCGCACGCGAGCAGCACCTGCGCGTGCCAGGCGCCGCCGATCCAGGCGCGCGGCGTCCAGAACGTGACCGGACGTGGCATCGTCACGCGGCGCGCGCGCCGTGCGCGAGCAGGGTTTCGAGCAGCGCGCGCAGCACCGGCCGCACCTCGCGCGCGCGCGCTTCGTCGATCGCATAGGGCGGCGACTCGGCCATGTAGCAGCGCCAGCACATCTCGAGCTGCACCGCCTGCACGCCTTCGCCCGGCCGGCCGTAGCGGCGCGTGATATAGCCGCCCTTGAAGCGGCCGTCGACGGCGTGCGTGTAGCGCGACTGCGCCTGCAGCACGCGCGACAGCGCGTCGCGCAGCGGCGCATCACAGCTCTCGCCCGCCGCGGTGCCGAGGTTCAGATCGGGCAGCCGGCCGTCGAACAGCCACGGCAGCTCGGACCTGATGCTGTGGGCGTCGAACAGCAGCGCGTAACCGTGCAGCGCCTTCAGCCGTGCGAGTTCCCCGGCCAGCGCGTCGTGGTACGGGCGCCAGTAGCGCTGCAGGCGGCGCTCGACCTCGGCCGCGCCGGGCGCCTGACCTTCGCGATAAATCGGCGCGCCGCTGAAGGCGCGCGTCGGGCACAGCTCGGTATTGTTCGCGCCAGCGTACATCGGCGTATTCTCGGGCGGGCGGTTCAGGTCGATGCAGTAGCGCGAGACGCTCGGCACGAGGGTGCTCGCGCCAAGTTCGCGGACGAAGGCGTAGAGCGCTTCGAGATGCCAGTCGGTATCGGCAACCGCGAGTGCGCCGTCCACGAGGTGCGCGGCGACATCCGGCGGGATCGCGGTGCCGACGTGCGGGAAGCTGACGAGCAGCGGCAGGCTGCCCCGATGCAGGGTGACGACGTCGGGTTTCATCGCATCCTCTCCTCGCCGCCGGCGACGACGCGCAAGCACGGGTTGTGCCCGAAAGCGTAGGCGAGCTCGTTCGGATGGTCCAGATCCCAGACCGCGAACTCGGCGCGCTGGCCGGCCGCGAGCGTCCCGCGGTCGTGCAGGCCGAGCGCGCGTGCGGCATTGACGGTCGCGCCGCGCAGCGCTTCTTCCGGCGTCAGGCGAAACAGCGTGCACGCCATGTTGATCATCAGCGGTAGCGACAGGCAGGGCGACGTGCCGGGGTTGTGGTCGGTCGCGATCGCGATCGGCACGCCGGCGGCGCGCAGCGCGGCGACCGGCGGCAGCTTCGTCTCGCGCAGGAAATAGAACGCGCCGGGCAGCAGCACGGCGACGCTGCCGGCGCGCGCCATCGCGGCGACGCCCTCCTCGCTCAGATGCTCGAGATGGTCGCACGACAGCGCGCCGTAGGCCGCGGCGAGCGCGGCGCCGCCCTGGTCGCTCAACTGCTCGGCGTGCAGCTTGACCGGCAGGCCGAGCAGCCTGGCGGCGTCGAAGACGCGCCGCGTCTGCGCCGGCGTGAAGCCGACCGTCTCGCAGAACGCATCGACCGCATCGACAAGCCCTTGCGCGTGCAGCGCGGGCAGCCATTCGCAGACGGCGTCGATAAATTCGTCGGCGCGGCCGTCGAATTCCGGCGCCAGCGCATGCGCGCCGAGGAAGGTCGTGCGCACCGAGAGCGGCAGTTCGCGCCCGAGCCGGCGGGCGACGCGCAGGCAGCGCGCCTCGTCGTGCAGCGAAAGGCCGTAGCCCGATTTCACCTCGAGCGTCGTCACGCCCTGCGCCATCAGCGCGGCCGCTCGCTTGCGCGTCGCCGCGAAGAGCGCCTCGTCGCTCGCCGCGCGCGTCGCGGCGACGGTCGAGCGGATGCCGCCGCCGGCGCGCGCGATGGCCTCGTAGCTTGCGCCCTGCAAGCGCATCTCGAATTCGGTCGCGCGCTGTCCGCCATAGACGAGATGGGTGTGGCAGTCGACGAGGCCGGGCGTGACGAGGGCGCCGCCGAGGTCGTGCTCGTCCGGCGCGCCAAGGCCGGCCGGCAAGGCAGCCTCGTCGCCAACCCAGGCGATCGACCCGCCCTCGGATACCAGCACGCCACGTTCCACCAGCCCCCAGCCCGCACCGGCGCCGAGCGTGGCGAGCCTTGCGTTGCGCCAGAGAGCGCAGGACGCGCGCCCGCTCGTCGTCTCGCCCCGTTCCTGCATCAGACGGGCTCCAGGTCGGCGCCGATCCAGTACGCCGGGGCGTTCGCGCCGATCGGCTCGATGCGGCAGGGTCCCGGGACCAGCGGATAGACGAGCGTCGCGGCATCCAGCTCGATGCTCGCCGCGCCGGGCGCGTGCAGCCGCGCCGCGCCCGCCGTGAAGAGTGCACGCCAGCGCCAGCCCGCATGCCACGCAATGCCGTCCACCGCCCGCTCGAGCGTGCCCCGAAGGCCGCCACGCAGCATCAGGTTCAGGTCGCGCGTCGCGCCGTCGATCAGGCGGCACTGCGGCGCCTGCGCGCCGTCGAAGCGCAGCGGCGCGCTGGCCGGCGTCAGGCGGCGTTCGGCGCCTGACACGCCAAGCACGATGCCCGCGCCGCCGAGCACGGCAAACCAGCGCTCGACGCCTTCGAAGACCGAGAACGGCCCGTCGGCGTCGATCTCGGCGACGCTGATGCGCACCCGCCAGTCCGCATCGCGCGGCCAGGCGAGCAGTTCGCGCGTGCTTCCGCCGCCATTGCGCCACGGCTGCGGCGCAACGTCTGCCGCACGCACCTGCTCCAAGGCGGCGAGTGGGTTCACGGCGCGAACTCGCCGTGCAGCGCGTAGCGCGCGCCGGGGTGCACGAGGCGCGCGATCGTGATCGCCGCGGCGGTCGTGAACGTGCGGCGCACGACGACCAGGCAAGGGTCGCCCGGCGCGATGCGCAGCAGCGCCGCTTCCTGCGCCGTCGGCAGCGCCGCCTCGATCGAGTACTGCGCGCGCCACAGCGCGGTGACCTCGAAGAGGTAGTGCGTCGGCGTCGTCCGCGTGAAATCGACGCCGAGGTAGCCCGGCGCGCACGCCGGGTTGACATAGCGGTCCTCGCACTGCAGCGGCACACCCTCCTCCAGATGCACGATCAGGCTGTGAAAGACCGGCGCGCCGGTCGCGAGGCCGAGCTGATGGGCAAGCGCGGCGGGCGCGGATTCGCTGCGCGCGAACTGCACTTCGGCATGGTGGCGGTGACCGCGCTCGACGATCTCGGCGTGCAGGTCGCGGATCGTCAGCGTCGACGACACCCGGTGCAGCGGCGCGGCGAAGGTGCCGACGCCCTGCACGCGGTCGACCAGGCCCTCGGCCTGCAGCTCGCGCAGCGCGCGGTTGACCGTCATGCGGCTGACGCCGAAGCGCGCGACGAGCTCGGCCTCGGAGGGCATCAGCTCGCCCGGCGCCCAGCGCCCGCGGGCGAGCGCATCGAGCAGGTACTGCTTGACGCGGCCGTAGGGGGCGAGCGCGGCGGGGGTTGCGGACATGGCGCGATGCTAGCCGGAACCACTTGTCTAGACAAGGAGGCGCACCGTCCGGCGCCCTAGGGAAAACCACGAGCAGCGGCACTTGTCTTTACTTGTCTAGACAAGTACATTGAGCGCCATCCGTTCCACCCGACGCCGAGATTCGCGATGACCGACCTCTCCAGCACAAGACATTTCGCCGGGCCGCATCCGGTGCGCGCGCCGCGCGGCCCGCAGCTCGCCTGCCGCAACTGGCTGATCGAGGCCGCCTACCGCATGATCCAGAACAACCTCGACCCCGAGGTCGCCGAGAACCCGGACGCGCTCGTCGTCTACGGCGGCATCGGCAAGGCGGCGCGCAACTGGGACTGCTACGAAGCCATCCTCGCCGCGCTGCGCACCCTTGGCGAGGACGAGACGCTGCTCGTGCAAAGCGGCAAGCCCGTCGGCGTGTTCCGCACCCACGCCGACGCGCCCCGGGTGCTGATCGCCAACTCCAACCTGGTGCCGAAGTGGGCGACCTGGGAGCACTTCCACGAGCTCGACCGCAAGGGCCTGATGATGTACGGCCAGATGACGGCCGGCAGCTGGATCTATATCGGCAGCCAGGGCATCGTGCAGGGCACCTACGAGACCTTCGTCGAGGCCGGCAGGCAACACTACGGCGGAAATCTGAAGGGCAGGTGGATCCTCACCGCCGGACTCGGCGGCATGGGCGGGGCGCAGCCGCTGGCAGCGAGCTTCGCCGGTGCGTGCAGCCTGAATATCGAATGCCAGCAGTCGCGCATCGACTTTCGCCTGCGCTCGAAATACCTCGACGAGCAGGCGACGGACCTGGACGACGCGCTGGCGCGCATCGCGAAATACACCGCCGAGGGCAAGGCAATCTCGATCGGTCTGCTCGGCAATGCGGCCGAAGTGCTGCCCGAACTCGTGAAGCGCGCCAAGGCGGGCGGCATCAAGCCCGATCTCGTGACCGACCAGACGAGCGCGCACGACCTCGTCAACGGCTATCTGCCGGCCGGCTGGAGCGTCGAGGGCTGGAGGGCCGCGCAGATGGACGCCGGCCAGCATGCCGCGCTGCGCGACGCCGCGGCGAAGAGCTGCGCGGTACACGTGCGGGCGATGCTCGACTTCCAGGCGATGGGCATCCCGACCGTCGACTACGGAAACAATATCCGCCAGGTGGCTTTCGACTGCGGCGTGCAAAACGCCTTCGACTTCCCCGGCTTCGTGCCGGCCTACGTGCGCCCGCTGTTCTGCCAGGGCAAGGGGCCGTTTCGATGGGTCGCGCTGTCCGGCGATCCCGAAGACATCGCGAAGACCGACGCCAAGATGAAGGAGTTGTTCCCCGCTGACGCCCACCTGCACCGCTGGCTCGACATGGCCGGCGAGCGCATCGCCTTCCAGGGCCTGCCGGCGCGCATCTGCTGGATCGGCCTCGGCGAGCGGCACCGCGCCGGCCTCGCCTTCAACGAGATGGTGAAGTCCGGCGAACTGAAGGCGCCGATCGTGATCGGCCGCGACCATCTGGACAGCGGCTCGGTCGCCAGCCCGAACCGCGAGACCGAAAGCATGAAGGACGGCAGCGATGCGGTTTCCGACTGGCCGCTGCTCAACGCGCTGCTCAACACCGCCGGCGGCGCGACCTGGGTCAGCCTGCACCACGGCGGCGGCGTCGGCATGGGCTATTCGCAGCACGCCGGCGTCGTCATCGTCTGCGATGGCACGGATGCGGCGGCGAAGCGCATCGAGCGCGTGCTGTGGAACGACCCCGGCACCGGCGTGATGCGCCACGCCGATGCCGGCTACGAAGACGCCGTGGCGTGCGCACGCGAACGCGGCCTGAAGCTGCCGATGGTGGGAGCCTGAGCGTGCACATCCGTCCCGGACACTTCACGCTCGAGCAGTTGCAGGCGATCCACGCCGGCGGCGCATCGCTCGCGCTGGACGACGCCGCGCGCGGGCAGATCGCCGCCAGCGCGGCCGTGGTGCAGCGCGCTGCCGCCGGCAAGGCGCCCGTCTACGGCGTCAACACCGGCTTCGGCAAGCTGGCCTCGACGCGCATCAGCGAAGCCGACCTCGCGACGCTGCAGCTGAACCTGATCCGCTCGCACTCGGTCGGCGTCGGCGAGCCGCTGGCACCGCAGATCGTTCGCCTCGTGCTGGCGCTGAAGGCCGGCTCGCTGGCGCGCGGCGCCTCCGGCGTGCGCCAGCAGGTGGTCGATGCGCTGCTGGAGGTGCTGAACGCCGGCCTGGCGCCCTTCATCCCCAGCCAGGGCTCGGTCGGCGCGTCGGGTGACCTGGCGCCGCTGGCTCACATGACGCTGGCGCTGCTGGGCGAGGGCGAGTTTCTGGTGGACGGCGAGCGCCGCCCGGCCGCCGCAGTGCTGAAGGAACACCGCATCGAGCCGCTGCAACTGCAAGCCAAGGAAGGCCTGGCGCTGATCAACGGCACGCAGGTCTCGACGGCGCTCGCGCTGCACGGCTTGTTCGCCTTCGAGCCGGTGCTGGAATCGGCGCTCGTCATCGGCGCGCTGACGGTCGACGCCGCGCGCGGCAGCGACGGGCCGTTCGACCCGCGCATCCACGCGTTGCGCGGCCAGCCGGGGCAGATCGACGTCGCCAAGTACTACCGCGCGTTGCTTGCCGGCAGCAGCATCCGCGCGAGCCACACCGAGGGCGACGACCGTGTGCAGGACCCCTACTGCCTGCGCTGCCAGCCGCAGGTGGCGGGCGCCTGCCTCGACCAGTTGCGCCACGCCGCGCTGGTGCTGCTGCGCGAGGCCAACGCCGTCACCGACAACCCGCTCGTGTTTGCCGACGATGCAACGATGATCTCCGGCGGCAATTTCCACGCCGAGCCGGTGGCGCTCGCCGCCGACGCGATGGCCAACGCCATCGCCGAGGTCGGCGCCATCGCCGAGCGGCGCATCGCGATGCTGATCGACAGCAACGTCTCGCGGCTGCCGCCCTTCCTGGCGGCCGACGCCGGGCTGAACTCGGGCTTCATGATCGCCCACGTCACGGCCGCGGCACTCGCCAGCGAGAACAAGAGCCTGGCGCACCCGGCCAGCGTCGACAGCCTGCCGACCAGCGCGAACCAGGAAGACCACGTCTCGATGGCGACCTTCGCCGCGCGCCGCCTGCAGCCGATGATCGCCAACGTCGCCCATATCCTCGCGATCGAGTTGCTGGCCGCGGCCGAGGGCATCGAGTTCCTGCGGCCTCTGACCAGCAGCGCGCCGCTCGAAGCGGCGCACGCGCTTCTGCGCGAGAGCGTGCCGCGCTTCGAGCGCGACCGCTTCTTCGCGCCGGAGATCGAACGCGCCGCCGCGCTGGTGCATGCCGGCGCGCTGGCCCGCGCCTTGCGCCAGATTCCCGGCCTGCCGGCGCTGTGGACGCCGGTCTGAGCCGCTGAGCCGCTGAGTCGCTGAGTCGCTGAGCAGCCGAGTCGCCGATGGCTGCCTGCCATGCCCAGCGCTTCTCGGTCGAGCGGCTGGCGCGCTGCGACGAAATGGCGCCGCCGCGCGTGCAGCGCTACCTGAAGCAGGCGTTGCAGCACCTGCCCGGCGCGGCGCGTCCCGGCGACGCTGCACCCGAACTGGGCTGCGGCAGCGGCCGGATCGGGCTGTGCCGGGCGCGGGCCGGCGCGCGCGTGACCGGCATCGGCCTCGCCGAGGACAAGCTCTCGCTGGCGCTGCGCGTCGCGGCGCGCACCTTCGAGATCGACGGCTCGAGCCTGTGGTGCGAACTGCGCAGCCCCGCAAACCTTCCTCCCTCGGGCGCCGCCGGCGCCGCCCCTTCCCCCCACCGGAGTCAGTGACCATGAAGAAACTCACCCTCGCCGCGGCTGCCCTCGCGACCACGCTCGCCTTTGCCGCCCCTCTCGCCACGGCGCAGAGTCTGACGCCCGTCGCTATCGCCATGTCCGGCTGGACCGGCTTCGCGCCGCTCACGCTCGCCCGCGACGCCGGCATCTTCAAGAAAAACGGCCTGGACGTGACGATCAAGAAGATTCCGCAAAAGGACCGCCACCTCGCGATCGCCTCCGGCGACGTGCAGTGCGCGGCGACGACGGTCGAGACCTGGGTCGCGTGGAACGCCGCCGGCGTCGCGACGACGCAGATCTTCCAGCTCGACAAGAGCTACGGCGCCGACGGCATGGTCGTCAAGTCCGGCATCGCGAAGATCGCCGACCTGAAGGGCAAGACCGTCGCCGCCAGCGCGCCCGGTACCGCGCCCTACTTCACGCTGGCCTGGATGCTGAAGAAGAACGGCGTCTCGGTAAAGGACGTGAAGGTCGTCAACCTCGAGCCGCAGGCCGCCGCGAACGCGATGATCGCCGGCAACCAGGACATCGACGCCGCGATGACCTACGAGCCGTACTTGAGCGCGGTGCGCGCGAAGCCCGAGGCGGGCAAGATCATCGCCACCACGCTCGACTACCCGATGATCATGGACACCTTCGGCTGCACCCCGAAGTTCATCGCCGAGAACCCGAAGGCGGCGCAGGCGCTCGCCGACAGCTATTTCCAGGCACTCGAGATGATCAAGAACGAGCCGCAGAAGGCCTTCGCCATCATGGGCGCCGACGTGAAGCAAAGCGCCGAGCAGTTCGAGGCGAGCCAGAAGTACCTGCGTTGGCAGGACAAGGCCGCCAACCAGAAGTTCTTCGCCGGCGAGCACGCCGCGTTCAGCAAGGAGGCGGCCGAACTGCTGCTCGAGGCCGGGATCATCAAGCAGATGCCCGACATGAGCAAGCTTGCCGATCCGCGCTTCGTCCAATGACGCGCGCCGCCGCCCTGGACGCCGCCGCGGCGGCGCCCGCCGATCCGGGCCGAGCGAGGAGGCCGCGCATGAAGCCCTTGACCCCGGTGAGCCCCGGCACGCGCATCGCGCTGGGCATCTCCTTCTTCGTGCTCTTCGTCGCCGTCTGGAGCGCCGTCACCTTCGGCGGCCTGGTGCAAAAGACCTTCCTCGCCGACCCGTGGACGATGCTCAGGAGCGGCTGGACGCTGCTCGCCGAGCAGGGCTTCGCCTACGACATCGGCATGACCGTGTGGCGCGTGCTGGGCGGCTTCGTCATCGCGGCGGCGATCGCCGTGCCGCTGGGCGTCGCGATGGGCGCGTACAAGCCGATCGAGGCCTTCTTCGAGCCCTTCGTCAGCTTCTCGCGCTACCTGCCGGCGTCGGCCTTCATCCCGCTCTTGATCCTGTGGGCCGGCATCGGCGAGGCGCAAAAGCTCGCGGTGATCTTTCTCGGCAGCTTCTTCTCGCTGGTGCTGATGATCAGCGTCACGGTCGGCAACACGCGGCGCGACCTGGTCGAGGCGGCCTACACGCTGGGCGTGGGTGACGCCTCGCTGATCCGCCGCGTGCTCGTCCCCGGCGCCGCGCCCGAGATCGCCGAGCAGTTGCGCATGGTGCTGGGCTGGGCCTGGACCTACGTCATCGTCGCCGAGCTGATCGGCGCCTCGAGCGGCATCGGCCACATGATCACCGACAGCCAGGCGCTGCTCGCCACCGACCAGATCATCTTCGGCATCATCGTCATCGGCGTCATCGGGCTGGCGAGCGACCTGTTCTTCAAGTGGGTCAACCGCAGGCTCTACCCCTGGGCGCAACTCGGGCGCTGAACATCATGGCCAACATCCTCTCGGTGCGCGGCGTCGAGCGCCGCTTCGACGCCACGCTGGCGCTGCAGGCGACCAACCTCGACGTGGCGGAAAACGATTTCATCACCATCCTTGGTCCGAGCGGCTGCGGCAAGAGCACGCTGCTGCGCATCGTCGCCGGGCTGGATACGCCCACCGGCGGCGAGGTGCTGCTCGACGGCCGGCGCATCGACGGCCCCGGCGCCGACCGCGGCATGGTGTTCCAGAGCTACACGCTGTTCCCGTGGCTGACGGTGCTGGACAACGTCTGCTTCGGCCTGGCCGAGCGCAGGCTGGCGCGCGCGCAGCAGTTGGAGATCGCGCACGGCTTCCTTGCCAAGGTCGGCTTGAAGGGCTTCGACAAGCACTATCCGAAGCAGCTCTCGGGCGGCATGCAGCAGCGCACCGCGATCGCCCGCGCGCTGGCCAACGACCCGCGCATGCTGTTGATGGACGAGCCCTTCGGCGCGCTCGACCACCAGACGCGCGAGCTGATGCAGGAACTGCTGCTGGGCATCTGGGAGGAGCAGCGCAAGACGGTGCTGTTCGTCACCCACGACATCGACGAGGCGGTGTTCATGGGCAGCCGCGTCATCGTCATGAGCGCGCGGCCCGGACGCATCAAGCTCGACCGGCCGGTGACGATCCCGCACCCGCGTCACTACTCGGTGAAGACGACGCCGGCCTTCGCCGCACTCAAAGCCGAGCTGACCGAGGCGGTGCGCGTCGAGGTGCGCGCCGCGCAGGCGGCGATGGAAGCCGCCTGAGCGGGCGAGGCAGCGCATGACGACGCTGGACCCGGCCGAACTGGCCCGCCCGGCGGTGCGCGGCCTGCCGGCGTACAACGCCGGCCTGTCGAGCGCCGCGGTGCGCCGTCTGTACGGCCTCGAGCGTGTCGCCCGCCTGGGCAGCAACGAGAACCCTTACGGCGCCGGAGCGGCGGTGCGCCGCGTGCTGGCGGCGCTCGCCGACGACATCTGGACCTATCCCGACCCGTCGTGCGGCGCGCTGAAGCAGGCGATCGGCGCGCGCACCGGCATCGAGCCCGGGCGCATCATCGTCGGCAACGGCTCGGAGAACCTGCTCGAGCTGCTGTGCCTGGCCTTCCTGGAGCCGGGCGACCGCGTCGTCACGCAGACGCCGAGCTTCGGGCTGCACGTGATCTACCCGCAGATGATGGGCGCCGCGGTCGAGACGGTCGCGCTTGGCGCGGGGCTGGCCTACGACGCCGATGCCTGGGTGGCGGCGGCAGCGAGCGCGCCGAAGATGCTGATCCTGTGCAACCCGAGCAACCCGGTGGGCTGCCGCTACGGCCGGGCCGACTTCGCGCGCATCGTGCAGGCCGCGCCCGAGCGCACGCTGCTCGTCGTCGACGAGGCCCACCACGAATACGCGCTGCATGACCCGGACTATCCGGATGCGCTGCAGGCGCTGCAGGGCCGGCGCGGCGCATGGATCGTGCTGCGCACCTTCTCCAAGGCCTGGGGCCTGGCCGGACTGCGCGTCGGCTACGGCCTGGCCTCGCATGCCGCGATCGCCGCGCTCGGCGACCGCGTGCGCACGCCCTTCAACGTCAACCAGGCGGCGCAGCACGCCGCGCTCGCCGCCTGGAACGACGCCCGGCACATGCGCCAGAGCGTGCAGGCCACCGTGCGGTCGCGCGAGCGCATGGCGCAGGACCTGCGCGCGCTGGGCCTGCCGGGGCTGCGCATCGCGCCGTCGGCGGCCAACTTCCTGTGGCTGGACCTGGGGGCCGACAGCGCCGCGGTGCACGAGGCGCTGCCCGCCCGCGGCTTCATCACCAAAGCCTGGAAGGACCCGGGCTTCGAGACCTGCCTGCGGGTGTCGATCGGCCTGCCCGCGCAGAACGAGGCCTTCGTCGGCGCACTGGGCGAAATCCTGGGCGCCGGCTGAGCCGCGCCGGCCTACTTCCTGCGCACCTTGATCGGCGGCGGCAGGACGGGTTCGGCGCTCAGCTCGAGCCACTCCGAGTTCGTCATCTCGCGCTCGATCACCTCGGGTTTGCGCGCCTCGACGCCGTGCCGGCGCTCGGGCCGGTCGAAGCGCTCGAGATCGACGCGCCGCCGGTCGACGCCGCTGCGCCGCTCCTTGGCAGGCAGCGGCCGAAAGGGGTGCGGTGGCATGTGCTGTGCGAATTTGGTGGGCATCGACGCGTGACGCGCGACAAGGCGGCGCCACTCGACAGCCGATTCTATGGAGCAGCCGGCACGAATCGCAGCCGGCAGGCGTGCGGATTTCGCGCTTGCGCGCGGCGCTGCGCATCGATCGTGCGGGGGCCAGGGCCTGGCCCGGCCCTGGGGGCGTTCAATAGCGCCCGGCGACGCCCGCCAGCCGCAGGTACAAGCGCACGCACCAGGCGACGAAGCCGCGCCGCATCAGGCGGCGCGCGCCGCCGCCAACGTTGCGCCCGGTCACCGGCAGCGCGCTCGCGAGCGCGATCTCGATCTCGTGGCGCAGTTGCGCCGCGAAGGCCATGTCGCGCACGAAGACGTTCGCTTCCAGATTGAGCAGCAGCGAGAGCGGATCGATATTCGAGCTGCCGACGGTCGCCCATTCGTCGTCGACCACCGCCACCTTGGCGTGCAGGAAGGCGGCCGTGTACTCGTAGATCTGCACCCCGTGCGCGAGCAGCTCGTCGCACAGCGCATAGGCCGCGACCTCGGCGATGCGGTAGTCCCACCGGCCCTGCAGCATCAGGCGCACGCGCACGCCGCGGCGCACGGCGTCGCGCAGCGCATGGCGGATCGATCGATCGGGGTAGAAGTAGGCGGAGACCAGATCGACGCTGTGGCGGGCGCGGCGGATCGCATCCACGTAGCCGCGCTCGATGCCATTGCGCTGGCGCAGGTTGTCGCGAATCACGAACGCGGCACGCACCGGGAGCAGATCGGCCTCGCCCGTGGGCGGTCTGCGGTGCGAGCGCAGTCGATCGAGCAGGCGCCTCGCGCGCGCCAGCGGTCGCGCGCTGTGCGCGAGCGCGAGCACCTCCTCGCGCCAGGCCTTGCCGATCGTCGCGCGCATCCACATCGCGCGCGCGCTACGGTGCGCGGCGACGGCAACCGGCCCGCGCACGCGCACCGCGAAATCGAGCCGCGGCTGGTCGCTCCAGCCGTGGCGCACATCGAAGCGGTCGTCCACCAGGTTGATGCCGCCGACGAAGGCGACACTGGCGTCGATCACGCACAGCTTGTGGTGCAGCCGGCGCAACTGGCCCGGCTGGAACCAGCTCCACCACCGGTCCAGCGGCCGGAAGAGCGCCGCATTGACGCCGGCGTCGCGCAGCAGCCGCTCGGTCGCCGGCCAGGTATCGTCGGCGCCGAAGCCGTCGACGACGACATTGACCATCAGGCCGCGCCGCGCCGCGCCGACGAGGGCTTCGACGACGCTGGCCGCCGATGCGTCGAAGTGAAAGATGTAGCTTGCGAGCCAGACTTCATGCCGCGCCGCGGCAAGCGCGGCGCACATCGCGGGAAACAGCTCGGCCCCTCCGCGCAGCAGCAGGACGTCGTTGCCGCCGCTGTAGTGCACACCGGCATGCGCGGCCGAACGCTGCGCGAAGGCGGCCCCGTCGGCCGCGGCGTGCGGCGATGGAAGCGGCGCCGGCGCCGGCGCATCGGCCGCGGCGTCGGGGGCAAACGTAGGGCCTGCCGCGGTCTTCGCGGCGCCCGGCGGTGGCGCGTCCTCGCCGCCGCCCGCGACGGCCATCAAGCCAGCTCCAGCTCCGCGACGAGCGGCAGGTGATCCGACATCCGCGCCCAGGCCGGCCCGCGCGGCACGAGCGTGACGCGGCACTCGAAGCCGCGCGTGTAGATGCGGTCGAGCGAGAACACCGGCACGCGCGACGGAAAGGTGCGCTGCTCGATCTCGCCCGGCTTCGAACTGGTCGCGCGCGCGAGGCCCATCTCGCGCATCGGCGCGTCGAGCTTGACGCCCCAGTCGTTGAAGTCCCCGGCGACGACGATCGCCTCGCCGGCCGGCACCTGCGCCTCGATGTACTCGGCGATGCGCTCGACCTGGCGCACGCGCCCCGAATGCATCAGCCCGAGATGGGCGACGATCGCATGCACCTTGATGCCGTGCCACAGCACCGGCACATGCAGCAGGCCGCGCTGCTCGAAGCGGTGATCCGAGACGTCGTGGTGCCCGATATCGCCCAGCGGCCAGCGCGACAGCAGCGCATTGCCGTGTTCGCCATGGCGGGTGAACGCATTCGTGCGGTACGCGACCTCGTAGCCCTCGGGGGCCAGAAAGTCGGCCTGCGGCTCGTCGGGCCAGCCGAACGAGGTGTGCTGAAACTTGCGCGCTTCGCGCCGGTTGTACTGCCGCACCTCCTGCAGGAAGACGAGGTCGGCATCGAGCGCCTCGATGCCGAGCCCGAGGTTGTGGATCTCCAGCCGCTTGCGCGGGCCGACACCGCGCACCCCCTTGTGGATGTTGTAGGTGGCGACCCGGATGCGCGCGGCACCGATCGTGGTGACGGGTTCGAAGGGGGTCGTTTGCCGCATTGGATCAAGCATAGCGCCGCTGTCGGACCCTCGGAACGACGGCAAGTTCGACCGCTATCAACCAGCGACGGCGGCGCGTGCCTCAGTCCGCCGCCGTGACCGCGTGTGGATTGCGCAGCCGGATATGAAGCTCGCGCAGCTGCTTCTCGTCGACCGCGCTCGGCGCGTCCGTCAGCAGGCACTGGGCGCGCTGCGTCTTCGGGAAGGCGATCACGTCGCGCAGCGACTCGGCGCCGGTGAGCAGCATCACGAAACGGTCCAGCCCGATCGCGATGCCGCCGTGCGGCGGCGCGCCGTACTTGAGCGCATCGAGCAGGAATCCGAACTTCACCTGCGCCTCCTCGGGTCCGATCTCGAGGGCGCGGAACACCTTGCTCTGCACCTCTTCGCGGTGGATACGCACCGAGCCGCCGCCGAGCTCGACGCCGTTCAACACGACGTCGTAGGCCTTCGCGACGCAGCGCCCGGGGTCGGTTTCGAGCCAGTCCTCGTGGCCGTCCTTCGGGCTCGTGAACGGATGGTGCACGGCGTTCCAGCGCTTGCCCGCGTCGTCGTACTCGAACATCGGAAAGTCGACCACCCACAGCGGCTCCCACCCGCCCTGCAGGAGGCCCTTGCCGCGCCCGAATTCGCTGTGGCCGACCTTCACGCGCAGCGCGCCGATCGCATCGTTGACGACGCGCGCCTTGTCGGCGCCGAAGAAGATCAGGTCGCCGCTTTGCGCGCCGGTGCGCCCGAGCACCTCGGCGATCGCCTTGTCGTGCAGGTTCTTGACGATCGGGCTTTGCAGGCCATCGCGGCCCTTGGCGATATCGTTGACCTTGATCCACGCCAGGCCCTTGGCGCCGTAGATCTTCACGAATTCGCCGTAGGCGTCGATCTCGCCGCGCGTCATCTCGCCGCCGCCCGGAATGCGCAGGCCGACGACGCGGCCGTCCTTGCTCGTCGCCGGACCCGAGAAGACCTTGAAGTCGACATCGGTCATCGCATCGGTCAGCTCGGTGAGTTCGAGCTTGACGCGCAAGTCGGGCTTGTCCGAACCGAAGCGCTGCATCGCGTGCGCATACGTCATGACCGGAAACGGCGGCAGCACGACGCCGATCGCCTGCTCGACGGTGCTGCGGATCATGCCCTCGAACATGGTGCGGATCTCGTCCTCGGCGAGGAACGAGGTCTCGATGTCGATCTGCGTGAACTCGGGCTGGCGGTCGGCGCGCAGGTCCTCGTCGCGGAAGCACTTGACGATCTGGTAGTAGCGGTCGAACCCGGCGATCATCAGCAACTGCTTGAAGAGCTGGGGCGACTGCGGCAGCGCGAAGAAGGTGCCGTCGTGCACGCGGCTCGGGACGAGATAGTCGCGCGCGCCCTCGGGCGTGCTCTTCGTCAGCATCGGCGTCTCGATGTCGATGAAGCCGTTGACGTCGAGAAACTTGCGCACCTGCATCGCGACGCGGTAGCGCAGCATCAGGTTGTGCTGCATCTGCGGGCGGCGCAGGTCGAGCACGCGGTGCGTCAGGCGCGTCGTCTCCGACAGGCTGTCGTCATCCATCTGGAAGGGCGGCGTGATGCTCGGGTTGAGCACCTCGATCTCGTGGCACAGCACCTCGACCTTGCCGCTCGTGATGTTGGCGTTGGTCGTGCCCTGCGGGCGGGCGCGGACGACGCCGGTGATCTTCAGGCAGAACTCGTTGCGCACGTCTTCGGCGACCGCGAACATCGCCGGGCGGTCCGGGTCGCAGACGACCTGCACCAGGCCCTCGCGGTCGCGCAGGTCGACGAAGATCACGCCGCCGTGGTCGCGGCGCCGGTGCGCCCAGCCCATCAAGGTGACGCTTTCGCCCATCAGCGACTCGCTGACCAGGCCGCAGTAAGTGGTTCTCATGATTGCCTCGACTCCATATCCGATCGTTGTTCGGCCGGCGGACGCGCGGCCGCATCCGTCGACATCCTTCGTGTGGCGCTTGTCGGCGGCGCTGCCGCGTGGGTGCCGCAGGTTGATCGCTTGCCAGGCGTCAACCGGGCCGGTTTCGCGCTGCCGCCGCGAGCCCGGCGCCACCGTCGGCGGGATCGGGCCGGCCCGGCCCGACGACACCCATCGAGATGACGTATTTCAGCGCCTCGTCGACGCTCATGCGCAGCTCCACGACCTCGGCGCGCGACATCATCAGGAAAAATCCGGACGTCGGGTTCGGCGTCGTCGGCACGTATACGCTGACCATGTCGTTGCCGAGGTGGCCGGCCACTTCGCCGCCCGGCTTGCCGGTGACGAATGCGATGGTCCACGCGCCCTGGCGCGGATACTGCACCAGCACCGCCTCGCGAAACGCCTGCCCGGTGCTCGAAAACAGCGTGTCCGAAACCTGCTTGACCGAGTTGTAGATCGACTTGACGATCGGAATCTTGTTGAGCAGGCGGTCGCCCTGTCGCAGCCACCACTGGCCGAAGATATTCGCCGCGAACGCGCCGGTCAGAAGCAGCAGGCCAAGCAGCACGACCACACCCAGACCCGGAATGCCCCGGATCGACTCGATGGTGGCGCCCGCCCCGACGGGCAGCAGTGCCTGCGTCGCGACCAGCAAGGCGTCGAATACGCCGCTGAGCAGACTCATGACCCAACTCAGCACCCAGACCGTCACGACCAGCGGCAGCCAGACGAGCAGCCCGGTGATGAGGTACTTCTTCACGTGCGTCTTCACATGCGGGCGGCGGCTGCCGTCACTGGCCCGGCTTCGACGGCGAGCCCGAAGCGGGGGCCTTGCCCGTTGCGGGCGCGCCGGACGCAGCGGCCGGGGCAGGCGCCGGTTTCGTCTCGGCCTTGGCACCGACTTGCGCCGGCGCGGCGGCTTGCGACGGCTTGGCGTCGCCGCCGTTCGCCGACGCGGACTGGCCCGCGGACTTCGCGTCCGCCGCCGGTGACTTCGATTCGCCCTTGAAGTCCGTCACGTACCAGCCGGAACCCTTCAACTGAAAGCCCGCCGCCGTGACCTGCTTGCGAAGCGCCTCGGCACCGCACGCCGGGCAGGTGGTCAGCACCGGGTCGGAGACCTTTCGCAGCACGTCCATCGCGTGGCCGCAGGACTCGCAACGATAGGCGTAGATCGGCATGGCTAAGCTCTTGATTTCAAAGGAAAACCGTCCATTATACGGAGCGCTGCCCCGCCACGCGGCGACGCTGGTCGGGGTGTGCCGCCAACGCCCGTTCGCGTTCCCGCATCGCGGTGCACGGAACAAACATGCGGCCCGCGTCGCCCGAATTCAATGTCGGCGAGAGGCCGACCCTAGAATGCTGGCCGATCGAAGGCCGGCCTCTGCCTGACCGTGAAGGAGAAGTGATCCATGCGCAAGCTGTCGAAGCGCCTGCTGCTCGCCACCGCCCTGCCGTTCGCGCTCTGCGTCGCGACGCCGGCGCTCGCGGCGGACGCCGAACCCAAGGTGCTCAACATCTACAACTGGTCGGACTACATCGCCGACGATACGATCAAGAATTTCGAGAAAGAGACCGGCATCAAGGTCCACTACGACAACTACGACAGCAACGAGGTGCTGCACGCCAAGCTCGTCGCCGGCAAGACGGGCTACGACATCGTCGTGCCGAGCGCGCACTTCGCGAAGATGCAGATCGAAGGCGGCCTGCTGCAGAAGCTCGATCGCTCGATGCTCACGAACTGGGGCAACCTCGACCCGGCGATCCTCGCCCAGCTCGCGAAGGTGGACCCGGGCAACCAGTATCTCGTCGACTGGATGTGGGGCTACATCACGGTCGGCATCAATGTCGACAAGGTCAAGAAGGCGCTCGGCGACCTGGCGATGCCCGAAAACCCGTGGTCGCTGATCTTCGATCCGAAATACGCCTCCAAGCTCAAGAGCTGCGGCGTGAGCATCCTCGATTCGGCCTCCGAGGTGCTGCCGATCGCGCTCGGCTATGTGGGCAAGCCGGCGTTCAGCCGCAACGCGGCCGACTATCCTGCGGCGGCAGAAATGCTCAAGAAGATCCGGCCCTATGTGACGCGCTTCTCGTCGTCGGGCTATATCAACGACCTGGCCGACGGCGCGCTGTGCGTCGTGATGGGCTATTCGGGCGACATCAATATCGCCCGCGCACGTGCAATCCAGGCCAAGAACGGGCAGAACATCGAAGCCCTCGTCCCGAAGTCCGGCGCGACGCTGTTCTTCGACACGATGGCGATTCCGGCCGACGCGCCGCACCCGAAGAACGCGCACCTCTTCATCAACTACATCCTGCGCCCCGAGGTCGCCGCGGGCATCACGAACAAGGTCTTCTACGCGAACCCGAACAAGGCGTCGCTGAAGTTCGTGAAGAAGGACGTCGCCGAGAACAAGACGATCTTCCTCAGCGCCGACGAGCTGGCGGCGATGACCGCGCCCGACAGCATGCCGCAGGATATCCGCCGCGTCCAGACGCGCACCTTCACCAATTTCAAGGCCGGGCGCTGACGCCGCGCAAGGCCGATCAGCGGAAAGCGACGATCAGCTCCATCGCGATCAGCCCGAGCAGGAAGCCGACGCCGGTATAGGCGATGGCGCGCAGCATGCGGTTCGTGCGCCGCTGCTCGACGAGCAGCGCTTCGAGCAGCCGCGGGTCGGTCGCAAGCGGCTGTTCGAGCGCGCGATGCACGAGCCGCGGCAAATCGGGGATGAGCTGCACGTAGCGCGGCGCCTCGTTCTTGAGCCGCTCGACGAAGCCGGCCCAGCCGACCTGATCGTTCATCCAGCGCTCGAGGAAGGGCTTGGCGGTATTCCAAAGATCGAGATCGGGGTCGAGGTCGCGCCCGAGCCCTTCGACGTTGAGCAGCGTCTTTTGCAGCAGCACGAGCTGTGGCTGGATGTGCACATTGAAGCGGCGCGACGTCTGAAACAGACGCAACAAGACGTTGCCGAGCGAAATGTCCTTCAGCGGCCGGTCGAAATGCGGCTCGCAGACGGCGCGGATCGCGCCTTCGAGCTCGTCGACGCGCGTCGTCGGCGGCACCCAGCCCGATTCGACGTGCAGTTCGGCGACACGCTTGTAGTCGCGCCGGAAGAAGGCGATGAAGTTCTGCGCCAGGTACTCCTTGTCGACCTCGGTGAGCGTGCCGACGATGCCGAAGTCCAGCGCAATGTAGTGCCCGAAAGTCTCCGGCGCGATGCTGACCTGGATATTGCCGGGGTGCATGTCGGCATGGAAGAAGCCGTCGCGAAAGACCTGCGTGAAGAAGATCGTCACGCCGTCGCGCGCGAGCTTCGGGATGTCGACGCCCGCCTCGCGCAGCCTGGCGCGCTGGCTGATCGGCACGCCGTACATGCGTTCCATCACGATCACGCTGCTGGTGCACAGCTCCCACACCATCTCGGGCACGAGGATCAGGTTCAGGCCCTGCATGTTGCGGCGCAGCTGGGCCGCATTGGCTGCCTCGCGCACGAGGTCGAGCTCGTCGTGCAGATAGTTGTCGAACTCGGCGACGACTTCGCGCGGCCGCAGGCGCTTGCCGTCCACGCTCACGCGCTCGACCAGACGCGCCAGCGTGCGCAGCAGCGAAAGATCGTCCTCGATGATGTCGAGCATGCCCGGGCGCAGCACCTTGACCGCGACCTGGCGCCCGTCCTCGAGCACCGCGAAGTGCACCTGCGCGATCGATGCGCTGGCCACCGGCTCGGGCTCGAACGCCGAGAAGATCGCCTCGATCGGCCGCCCGAATGCCTGCTCGACGAGGCGGCGCGCCTGCGCCGCAGGAAACGGCGGCACGCGATCCTGCAGCTTCGCAAGCTCGTCGGCAACGTCGGTCGGCAGCAGGTCGCGCCGGGTCGAGAGCACCTGGCCGAACTTGACGAAGATCGGCCCGAGCCGCTCCAGCGTCAAGCGCATGCGCTCGCCGCGCGGCGCGTCGAGTTTTCGGCCGACCGTGATCACCCGCACCAGCGCCCGCACCCAGCGCTGGCGAAATCCCGACAGCGCGAGCTCGTCCATGCCATAGCGCAGGACGGTGAAGATGATGAGAACGAGCCGGGCGAAGTGCCTCATCGCGGGCCGGCAGCGGGCACGCCCGTCGGCTCGGTGCGCGGCGTTCGCACGGCCATCGCCGACAGCGTGCGCAGCGCCTGGCGCAGCCCGCCGGCGAGCAAGCGCCCGATGCGGGCAATCTCGTGTGCCGGCGCCGGGCCTACGAGCCGCTCGAGGTCGTCCTGCACGTCCCAGCGCAGGTTGTCCATCAGCCAGCTCAGGTCGGCCGCGAACTGTGCGTCGCCCTGCACGTCCACCCTGGGCTGCTCGCCGCCGGCAACCAGCGCGAGCAACATCGCGGGGTTCGAGGCGTCGAGTCGCAATTGCAGATCGACATCCTGCGGCGCTTCGGCGCCGCACCACTCGAGCAGCCCGGCGGGCGTGACACGAAACACCAGATCCGGCAGCGGCGGCAGCAGCGCGGGCCAGCCGTCGAGCTGCAGGCGCAGGGCGCGCCCGTCGTGCGCACGCAGCTTGTGCGTCGCGACCGCCTCGCCGGCCAGGACATGATTGACGAGCAGGGTCAGACGCTGCGCCAATGCACTGCCGAACGACGACGCGAGGGCGTGAAACATTTGCGGATTGTAGGCACCGCGAAACCTCGCTCCCCATGGCCCGGAGTCTCTTGCGGGGCCGTTTGTGGGCGAGAATTCACTTTGCCTCGGTCGCGCCGCGCAGACGCATCGCCGATGCCTGCGGCGCGTCGGCGCAAGTGCCCGCCAACCCGAATCGGCGCTTCGATCCACCGCTGCTGCTGCAAATTCGATCGACGACAGATCAGAGAACGAACTTGGCGGTCATTCGCCTTTCCTTGCCAAATGTTCGAAGAGCGCACCTACAACCGGACTTTCTACAGCGCACCGCAATCGGTCACGTCGCTCGTCGCGGCGTTCGTCGAGCCGACGATCATCGTTGCCACGTATATCGCGATCAGCCTGCATTTCGACGAGCCGATCGGGCGCCCGGCGCTCACGCTGTGCCTGCTGGTCTTCGCGCTCACCTTTCCCGGGCGCAATCGGTTTCGCGACAACCTGACCGCCGCCGGCGTCGATATCGTCGGCTCCTGGGTGACGTTGCTCGTGATCCTCGCGCTATGCGGTTATGCGACCTTCAGCCTGAAGTATTTCGAGGAGAGCGTTCTGCTCGCCTGGGCGCTCGTCACGCCGTTCGTGCAGTGGGCCGCGGTCTGGATCGGCCGCAAGATCGTACGGGCGGCCGCGGCCAAACCGGAGAATCGACGCACCGCGATCATTGTCGGCGCCGGAGCGCTCGGCGTGAAGGTTGCCAAGGCGTTGGGTGGCGCCGACAGCGGGATCGACTTCGTCGGCTATTTCGACGACCGCGTCAACGGCCGGGTCGACCCGCAGGCGAACGACAAGCGCCTCGGCGGGCTCGCCGAGGTGGCCAACTACATCCGCGCTCACACCATCCGCGAAGTCTTCATCACGCTGCCGCTCGGCTCGCAGCCGCGCATCGTCGAACTGCTCGAACAGGTGCAGGGAACGACGGCGTCGCTCTACTTCGTTCCCGACGTGTTCGGCATCAGCATCATCCAGGGCCGGTTGCAGGACATGAACGGCATGCCGATCGTCGGCATCTGCGAGACGCCGTTCACCGGCGCGAACGAACTCGTCAAGCGCGCGAGCGACGTCGTGCTCGCATCGATCATCCTGGTACTGATCTCGCCGCTGCTGCTCGCGGTCGCGATCGGTGTCAAGCTCAGTTCGCCCGGGCCGGTGATCTTCAAGCAGCGCCGCAACGGACTCGATGGCGAGGAGATCATCGTCTACAAGTTCCGCTCGATGACGACGCAGGACAACGGGTCGGTCGTCGTCCAGGCAACAAGGGGCGACCCGCGCATCACGCGCTTCGGCGCCTTCATCCGGCGCACCTCGCTCGACGAACTGCCCCAGTTCGTCAACGTGCTGCAGGGCCGGATGAGCATCGTCGGCCCGCGTCCGCATGCGGTCGCGCACAACGAGCAGTACCGCGCAATCATCAAGGCCTACATGGTGCGCCACAAGGTCAAGCCCGGCATCACCGGCTGGGCGCAGGTCAACGGCCACCGCGGCGAGACCGACACGCTCGACAAGATGAAGGCACGCGTCGAATACGACCTCGAATACCTGCGCAACTGGTCGCTCGCGCTGGACCTGCAGATCATTGTGCGTACCATTCGCCTCGTCCTGTTCGACAGGCACGCCTATTGATCTCGGCAGGCAATGCGCTCAATCACCCTACGCGGAGACTTCTCGCATGCAGCTTCGAACCGCCCGCACGCTCGCCCTGTGCCTCGGTCTCGCCTCCAGCGTCGCCGCGCTGGCCGAAACGAGTCCGTACTACATCGGCGCGAATCAGGCCTTCAGCTACAACTCCAACCTGTACTCGACTCAAAGCAACGAACTCGCCAGTTGGTATTCGACGACCAGTATCGTCGGCGGCTTCGATCAGTCCGTCGGGCGTCAGCACTTCTACGGGTCGGGCAACTTCGGCTACAACTATTTCTTCAACAACGATGCCCGCAACCTCAACAGCAACAGCTATGGCGTGAACGTCGGCTGGGACTGGGAGACCGTCGAACGGCTCTCGGGCACCGCTCGGCTGACAGCGAACCAAAGTCTCGTGTACTACAGCATCGGTGGTGGACAGCCCAACGCGCAGCAGAAGAATATCCAGAATCTGAGCCAGGCCGATCTGACCGGCCGCTACGGCATCTCGCCCGACATCGCGTTGAACCTCGGCTACACCTACCGGCGGGTGAACTTCTCAGCCGAGCAGTACGCCTACGAGGAATACAACCAGAACACCGGCAGCATCGGCCTGACCTACGGCAGCCACGGCATCTGGACATACGGGGCGGCATTTCGTTTCCAGCGCACCGAGTATCCCTTCTACCCACATCCGTTCCCGAGCACCAAGCTCGGCGACACCGGCGACGGCAAGAATTTCGACTTCACGATCAAGTGGGTGCCCAGCGGGCTGAGCACAGTGGACGTGCGCCTGTCCTACAGCGACATCAACTACGACATCAACAACGGGCGCGACTTCAACGGATTCAATGGCTCGCTGACCTGGACGTGGAACCCGACCGGCAAGATCTTCTCCGGTCTGACCCTCATCGGAGCCCCCGGCGACTCATCCACCTTCTACGCATTCATCGGCGAGCCGGTGCGCGTCGACACCAGCCGATTCGCCCGCACCATCCGGTGGTACGGCACCTATCTCGCGACGGGCAAGACGAAGTTCACCTGGAACCTGAGCCTCACCAAGGACTATCTGGAGCAGACGATCTTCTCCAGCACGCAACAAGGCTCGGACCTGGTCACGACAGGCAGTCTGGGTGTGAGCTATGCCCCGACCCGAAACAGCCAGCTCGCCTGCAATGTGGGGTACCTGGATCGCTCGGCCTCGGACAACGCGCTGCGCTGGGGCATGTCCTATCCATACAGCACGACGACCTTCAGCTGCTCGGGGCAGTTGGTACTCCAATGAACCTGCACCGCTGCGCGCCGAGCAGATCCGGCAGCGCCTTGCGTGCCGCGTAGAAGCCGCGACGTGACGGCGACAACGATTCTCCTCACAGGCGCGACCGGCTATATCGCGTCGCACACCTGGCTTGCGCTCGAGGTAGCGGGGCATCGCGTCGTCGGCGTCGACGACTTCTCGAACAGCTCGCCCGCCGTCCTCGAGCGCTTGCACCGCCTGGCCGGCCGCGCGCCGGATTTCGTACGCGCCGACGTCTGCGATGCCGCGGCGATGGAGCGGATCTTCGGGCAGCGCCGGATCGATGCCGTCGTCCACTTCGCCGCTTTCAAGGCGGTCGGCGAATCGGTTGCCAGGCCGCTCGCCTACTACGCGAACAACGTCGGCGCGTTGATGACGGTCTGCGCGGCGATGCAGCGCCATGGCTGCAAGCGCATGGTGTTCAGCTCGAGCGCGACCGTCTACGGCAATCCGAAGGCGCTTCCGATACGCGAAGACGCTCCTCTGGCCGCGAGCAACCCCTACGGCGCGACCAAGCTGATCGGCGAGTCGCTGCTGCGCGACATTGGCACCTCCGACGCGCAGTGGCAGACCGCCTGCCTGCGCTACTTCAATCCGGTCGGCGCGCACGAGAGCGGCCTGATCGGGGAAGACCCGCGCGGCACGCCGAACAACTTGATGCCCTTCGTCGCGCAGGTCGCGGTCGGCCGCCGCGAATGGCTGCAGGTCTTCGGCAACGACTACGACACCCCCGACGGCACCGGCGTGCGCGACTATATCCACGTCACCGACCTCGCCGAGGGCCATGTCGCCGCGCTGCGCTGGCTGCTCGCCAACGACGGCTCGCTCACCGTCAACCTCGGCACCGGCCACGGCTACAGCGTGCTCGACGTCGTGCGCGCCTTCGAGCGCGCGAGCGGGCGCGGCGTGCCCTACCGCTTCGCACCGCGCCGCCCCGGCGACGCGGGCGCCGTCTATGCCGACCCGGCGCTCGCCCGCGCCACCCTCGGCTGGCAGGCCGAGCGTACGCTCGATGCGATGTGCGAAGACAGCTGGCGCTGGCAGAGCATGAATCCGCAGGGTTTTGCGCCCGCCCAGCCGCTGAAGGAAGCCCTGCTGTGACGACCCCGAAGCACAAGGTCGCGCTGATCACCGGCGTCACCGGGCAGGACGGCGCCTACCTGTCCGAACTGCTGCTCGACAAGGGCTACGAGGTGCACGGCATCAAGCGCCGCGCGAGCCTGTTCAATACCGACCGCATCGACCACCTGTACCAGGACCCGCACGTCGAGCATCAGCGCTTCACGCTGCACTACGGCGATCTGACCGACAGCACGAACCTGATCCGCATCATCCAGCAGGTGCAGCCCGACGAGATCTACAACCTCGCCGCGATGAGCCACGTCGCGGTGAGTTTCGAGACGCCGGAGTACACGGCGAACGCCGACGCCGTCGGCACGCTGCGCCTGCTGGAAGCGATCCGCATCCTCGGCCTCGAGAAGAAGACGCGCTTTTATCAGGCCTCGACGAGCGAGCTCTACGGCCAGGTGCAGGAGACGCCGCAGAACGAGAAGACGCCGTTCTACCCGCGCAGCCCGTACGCCGTCGCCAAGATCTACGGCTACTGGATCACGGTCAACTACCGCGAGGCCTACGGCATCTATGCCTGCAACGGCATCCTCTTCAACCACGAAAGCCCGCTGCGCGGCGAGACCTTCGTCACGCGCAAGATCACGCGCGCGATCTCGCGCATCGCGCTCGGGCTGCAGGATTGCCTGTACCTGGGCAACCTGTCGGCGCTGCGCGACTGGGGCCATGCGCGCGACTACGTGCAGGTGCAGTGGCTGATGCTGCAGCAGGACACGCCCGAGGACTATGTGATCGCGACCGGCGTGCAGAACAGCGTGCGTCAGTTCGTCGAATTCGCGGCGCGCGAACTCGGCATCACGATCGCATTCAGCGGCGAAGGCAGAAACGAGATCGGCACCGTCGCGCGCATCGATCCGGTCGGCGGCGAGATCAGGGCCAATTGCCAGGTCGGCGCGGTCGTCGTGCGCGTCGACCCGCGCTACTTCAGGCCGACCGAGGTCGAGACCCTGCTCGGCGATGCGAGCAAGGCCAGGGCGAAGCTTGGCTGGACGCCGGCGACGAGCTTTGCCGAGCTGGTGCGCGAGATGGTCGAGGCCGACTACGCCGCCGCACGCCGCGACAGCCTCGTCAAGCAGGCCGGCTTCAGGGCCTACGACTACAACGAGTGATGCCGGCGATGAAGCACGACGCCCGCATCTACGTCGCCGGCCATCGCGGCCTCGCCGGCTCGGCGATCGTCCGCCGCCTGCAGTCTGCTGGCCACGCGAATCTGCTGCTGCGCACCCATGCCGAACTCGAGCTGACCGACGCGCGCGCGGTGCGCGACTTCTTCGACGCCGAACGGCCGGAATATGTCTTCCTCGCCGCAGCGAAGGTCGGCGGCATCGTCGCCAACAATACCTATCCGGCCGAGTTCATCCGCGACAACCTCGCGATCCAGACCCACATCATCCACAGCGCGTGGCAGTGCTGCGTGAAGCGCCTGCTCTTCCTCGGCTCGAGCTGCATCTACCCCAAGCTCGCAGCGCAGCCGCTGCGCGAGTCATCGCTGCTGACCGGCCCGCTCGAGCCGACGAACCGGCCCTATGCGCTCGCCAAGATCGCCGGCATCGAGATGTGCTGGAGCTACAACCGCCAGTACGGCACGCGCTATCTGGCCGCGATGCCGACCAACCTGTACGGCCCGGGCGACAACTACCACCCGCAGAACAGCCACGTCATCCCGGGGCTGCTGCGCAAGTTTCACGAGGCCAAGGCGAGCGGCGCCGACAAGGTCGTCGTCTGGGGCACGGGCACGGTGCGGCGCGAGTTCATGTTCAGCGACGATATGGCCGCCGCCTGCGTCTTCCTGATGAGCCTGCCCGATGCGCAGTTCGACGCCCTGCTCGGCAGCGACGAATCGGCGAGCGGCCGCTTCGAGCCGCCGCTCGTCAACGTCGGCGTCGGCACCGACCTGACGATCGCCGAGCTTGCGCTGCAGATCAAGCATGTCACCGGCTTTCAGGGCGAGATCGCCTTCGACGCCTCGAAACCCGACGGCACGCCGCGCAAGCTGCTCGACGTGAGCCTGCTCGCGCGCGCCGGCTGGCAGGCGACGACGCCGCTTGCCGACGGCCTGCGCATCGCCTACCGCGACTATCTCGCCGACCAGGACGCATTGCATACCGCCGACACCGCACCATGACCCCGTCGCCATCCCCCATCACCGTGCAGCCCGTCGTCATGGCCGGCGGCAGCGGCACCCGCCTGTGGCCGCTGTCGCGGGCCCAGCATCCGAAGCAGTTTCTCGTGCTGCAGGGCAACCGCAGCCTCTTTCAGCAGGCCGTATCGCGTCTTGCCGCGCTCGGCGGCGAAGATATCGCGGTCGCGCCGCCGTGCATCGTCGGCAACGAGGAGCATCGCTTCCTCGTGCTCGACCAACTGCGGGAGGTCACGCGCCAGAGCTGCAGCGTGCTGCTCGAGCCGATCGGCCGCAATACCGCGCCTGCCGTCACGCTCGCCGCGCTGCTCGCGGCCGCGTCGGGCGCCGATCCGGTGCTCGTCGTCACCCCCGCCGACCAGACCGTCACCGACGACGATGCCTTCACGCAGGCCCTGCAGGCCGCCGTTCGCAGCGCGGCCACGGGCGGCATCGTGATCCTCGGCATCCGGCCCGAGCGCCCCGAGACCGGCTTCGGCTATATCGAGGCCCAGGCCTCCGGCGCCGCGCCCCACGCCGTGCAGCGCTTCGTCGAAAAGCCCGACCTCGCGACGGCGCAGCGCTACCTGGCCCAGGGCGACTTCTACTGGAACAGCGGCATGTTCGTGATGCGCGCGTCGGTCTGGCTCGCCGCGCTGGCCGCCTTTCGCCCCGATATCGCCGATGCGACGCGCGCCGCATGGCAGGCACGGACGGTCGATGCGCCGTTCGTGCGGCCCGGGCGCGCCGAGTTCGAAGCCATCCCCGCCGAATCGGTCGACTATGCGGTGATGGAGAAGTGCCCCGGCTCGGCCGCTTTCCCGATCCGGATGATGCCGCTGGCCGCCGGCTGGAGCGACCTCGGCGCCTGGGACGGCGTCTGGCAGGTGAGCGACAAGGACGCCGACGGCAACGCGCAGCGCGGCGACGCGCTGTTCCGCGACAGCCACGACTCGCTGGTGCATGCCACGAACCGGCTCGTCGGCGTCGTCGGTCTCGACAACGTCGTCGTCGTCGAGACGTCGGACGCCGTGCTCGTCGCCGACCGCGAGCGCAGCCAGGATGTGAAGCACATCGTCGCCCGGCTCAATGCGGCCGGCCGCAGCGAACCGACCGTGCACCGCCAGGTGCATCGGCCCTGGGGCTGGTACGACAGCATCGACCACGGGCCGCGCTTTCAGGTCAAGCGCATCATGGTCAAGCCCGGCGCGTCGCTCAGCCTGCAAAAGCACCATCACCGTGCCGAACACTGGATCGTCGTCAGCGGCACCGCCGAGGTGACGAACGGCGACCAGGTGATGCTGCTGACCGAGAACCAGAGCACCTATATCCCGCTCGGCACCGTCCACCGGCTCGCGAACCCCGGCAAGCTGCCGCTCGAGATCATCGAAGTCCAGTCGGGCAGCTACCTCGGCGAGGACGATATCGTGCGCTTCGAGGACAACTACGGCCGCACGCCCGGATAGGTCCCGCTCAGCCGCGCCCCGCCGCGACGAAATGCGGGTTGTCGAAGCCCGGCTTGCCGTAGGCGAGCGCCTCGCCGGTATCGATGCGACGCACGCTTCCGCCGGCAGCGGCCAGCACCGCGTGACCGGCGGCGATATCCCATTCCATCGTCCGGCCCAGGCGCGGGTACAGGTCGGCCTCGCCGGCCGCGACGAGGCACAGCTTGAGCGATGAACCGGCATTCGCGAGGCTCGCCACCTTGCGGCCGGCGAGGAAGGCATCGAGCGCCGCCGCGTCGCCGTGCGAACGGCTCGCCACCACCGTGAGCCCGGCATCGGGCACCGACCGGCAGGCGATCGTGCGCCGCCCGGCGGCATCCTCGACGAAGGCGCCGCTGCCGCGGCAGCCGCCGAAGAGCCGGCCCAGTGCCGGCGCCAGCACGACGCCCAGCAGCGGCTGGCCGCGCTCGATCAACGCGATGTTCACCGTGAACTCGCCGTTGCGGCTGATGAACTCCTTGGTGCCGTCCAGCGGATCGACGAGCCAGAAACGGCCGCCGAGGCTGGCGGGGTCGGGCACCCGCCCGGCGGCGACCGATTCTTCGGCGACGACCGGAATCTCCGGCGCGATGATGGCGAGCGCCGCGAGGATCAGCGCCTCGGCCTGCTCGTCGGCCTGCGTCACCGGCGACGCGTCGTCCTTGCCGCGGACGGCGAAGTCGGTCGCGTAGACCTGCAGGATCACCTCGCCGGCACGGCGCGCGATCTTCGTGATCGATTCCAGCAATTCGGCGTCGGACATCAGTTTTCCCTCGCATCAGGACGGTCGGTGGCAGGCGTTTGCATGTATTGTCCAATAAAAGTTTAGTATCCTCGGCAACCTGATTTCCTGCCTCCCGCCGTTCGATGCCCGAAGCGCCGCACCTGCCCCTGCAGCAGCTCAACGCCCGCCGCCAGCGTGCGGTGGAGTTGCGCCTTGCGGGGCAGACGCTGGAGCAGATTCGGCGCCAGACCGGCCTGAGCATCCCGACCGTGATCGGTGCCTACACCGCATTCTTGAACAAGGGCTGGTCCGGCATCGCCACCCCGGCGCGCGGCCGCCGCGTCGGCCAGGGCCGCGGATTGACGCCGGACGAAGAAGCCGAAGTGCAGCGCTTCATGCTTGCCGCCCGGCCCGAGGAGGCCGGCCTGGCGACCGGACTGTGGACCGCCGATGCGGTGCGCGAATTCACGCAATCCGCATTCGGGCATGCCCCGCAGGGCCGCGCGCTGACGCGGGTGATGACGCGCGCCGGAATCGACCTCCTGCCGATGGCAGAACTGGCGCGCGAACACGCCGCACTCGCGCAGTGGCGCGAAGCCCGGCTGCCGCACCTCGCCCGCGACGCCCGCAAGCGCGGCGCGAGCCTGGCGTGGTGCGGCCAGATCAGCCTGCCGGGCCCGAGCGCGACCCAGCGCCTGCTGGTGGCGCAGACCCTGCGCGACAGCACCGCCTGGCTGCCTGTGGGCGATGCCTACAGCGTCGGCACCTATGCCGATTTCCTCGAGCGCCTGCTGGCCGCCTGGCCGGGCGCGCATCACATCCTGCTGCACGGAATCGATATCCGGGCCGCGGGGCTCACCGGCTGGCTGCAAGAGCATCCCGAGATCACCGTCAGCGCCTGCCCGGCCGGCCCGACAGCGCGCCTGCAGCGCAATCCGACGCCCGCCGTGGGCGGCGCCGCGCCGCCTTCGAAAGCAACGATTCACCGATCGGCGAGCGCCGATTCACTGCCCATGAAACTCACCCATCTGCAGCAACTGGAAGCCGAGAGCATCCACATCATGCGCGAGGTCGTCGCCGAGGCCGACAACCCGGTGATGCTCTATTCGATCGGCAAGGACAGCGCGACCATGCTGCACCTCGCGCGCAAGGCCTTCTATCCCTCACCGCCGCCGTTTCCGCTGCTGCACGTCGATACGACCTGGAAATTCCGCGACATGTATGCGCTGCGCGAGCGCATGGCTGCGGAGTCGGGGATGAAGCTGCTCGTCCACCAGAACCCGGAGGCCGCCGCGCTCGGCATCAACCCCTTCGATCACGGCTCGCAGATCCACACCGACATGTGGAAGACGCAGGGCCTGAAGCAGGCGCTCGACCAGTACGGCTTCGATGTCGCCTTCGGCGGTGCGCGGCGCGACGAGGAAAAGTCGCGCGCCAAGGAGCGCATCTTCTCGTTTCGAAGCCACCAGCACCGCTGGGACGCGAAGAACCAGCGCCCCGAGCTCTGGCACCTGTACAACGCGCGCAAGCACAAGGGCGAGTCGATCCGCGTCTTTCCGCTCTCGAACTGGACCGAGCTCGACGTCTGGCAGTACATCGAGGCCGAGAAGATTCCGATCGTGCCGCTGTATTTCGCCGCCGAACGGCCGGTCGTCGAGCGCGACGGCGCGCTCATCATGGTCGACGACGAGCGCATGCCGCTCGAGGCCGGCGAACTGCCGGTGATGCGCAAGGTGCGCTTTCGCACCCTCGGCTGCTACCCGCTGACCGGCGCGATCGAAAGCGACGCCGATACGCTCGCCGCCGTCATCCAGGAGATGCTGCACTCGCGCAGCAGCGAGCGCCAGGGCCGCATGATCGACCACGACGCCGCCGCCTCGATGGAGAAGAAGAAGCAGGAAGGGTATTTCTGATGAGCGCGCAAGAGAACAAGGGTCTGCTCAGGTTCATCACCTGCGGCAGCGTCGACGACGGCAAGAGCACGCTCATCGGGCGCATGCTGTACGAGTCGAAGATGCTGTTCGACGACCAGCTCGCCGCGGTCGAGGCCGACAGCCGCAAATGGGGCACGCAGGGCGACGCGATCGACTTCGCGCTGCTCGTCGACGGCCTGGCCGCCGAACGCGAGCAAGGCATCACGATCGACGTCGCCTACCGGCTGTTCGCCACCGAGCGGCGCAAATTCATCGTCGCCGACACGCCGGGCCACGAGCAGTACACGCGCAACATGATCACCGGCGCCTCCACCGCCGACCTCGCCGTGATCCTGATCGACGCCCGCAAGGGCGTGCTCACGCAGACGCGCCGGCACAGCTACCTGGCGCACCTGATCGGCATCCGCAAGGTGGTGCTCGCGATCAACAAGCTCGACCTCGTCGACTACTCGGAGGAGGTCTTTCGCACCATCGAGGGCGAATACCGCGATTTCGCGGACCAGATCGGGCTCGCGGACATCGTGCCGATCCCGCTCTCCGCGCTGCGCGGCGACAACATCCTGACGAAGAGCGCGCACACCCCCTGGTACCACGGGCCGACGCTGATGGCCTACCTCGAGACGGTCGAGGTCGACGATCTGCGCCAGCAGGCCGGCGCACTGCGCCTGCCGGTGCAGTGGGTGAACCGCCCGAACCACGACTTCCGCGGCTTTTGCGGCACCGTTGCCGGCGGCAGCGTCAAGCCCGGCGACCGCATCCGCATCCAGCCTTCGGGGCGCGAGAGCACGGTGGCGCGCATCGTCACCGCCGACGGCGACCTGCCGCTCGCCGTGGCCGGCCAGTCGATCACGCTGACGCTCGCCGACGAGATCGACATCTCGCGCGGCGACATGATCAGCGACGCCGAGAAGCCCGCCGAAGTGGCCGACCAGTTCGAGGCGACGCTGGTGTGGATGGGCGAGGAGCCGATGCTGCCGGGCCGCGCCTACGTCATGAAGATCGGCACCCGCAGCGTGAGCGCGACCATCACCGAGCCCAAGTACAAGGTGAACGTCAATACGCTGCAGCACCTCGCCGCCAAGACGCTCGACCTGAACGAGATCGGCGTGTGCAACCTGTCGCTCGACCAGCTCGTCGCCTTCGATCCCTACGACGCGAACCGCGAGACCGGCGGCTTCATCCTGATCGACCGCCTGACCAACAACACCGTCGGCGCCGGCATGCTGCACTTCGCGCTGCGCCGCGCCCACAACATCCACCTGCAGTACGTCGATATCGACAAGGCCGCGCGCGCCACCCTGAACGGCCAGCGGCCGGCGCTGATCTGGATGACCGGGCTGTCGGGATCGGGCAAATCGACGATCGCCAACCTGGTCGAGAAGAAGCTCTACGCGATGGGCCGGCGCAGCTACCTGCTCGACGGCGACAACGTGCGCCACGGCCTGAACCGCGACCTCGGCTTCACCGACGCCGACCGCGTCGAAAACGTGCGCCGCGTCGCCGAAGTCGGGCGCCTGATGGTCGATGCCGGGCTGATCGTGATCGCCGCATTCATCTCGCCGTTTCGCGCCGAGCGCGCCATGGCGCGCGCCCTGCTCGCCGAAGGCGAATTCATCGAGGTCCACGTCGACACCCCGCTCGAAGTCGCCGAATCGCGCGACGTGAAGGGCCTGTACAAGAAGGCCCGGCGCGGCGAACTGCGCAACTTCACCGGCATCGATTCGCCCTACGAACCCCCCGAGAATCCCGAACTGCGCGTGCACGCCGCCGCCTGCAGCGCCGAGGAGGCGGCCGAGCAGGTGATCGGCGCGCTGCGCGGGCTGGGGCTGATTTCGTAGGTCGGCGCGCCGGTCGCAAGCGTCGACGAGACAAATGGTGCAATGAAGGTCTGGTTCGATCTATCCAACTCGCCCCACATCAATCTGTTCGCGCAGATGATCCGCGAGCTGGAGGCGGATGGGCACGAGGTCATCATCACCTGCCGCCCGCTGGCCAATACGATCGACCTGCTCGATCTGCACGGCTTCCGGTACGAAGTCGTGGGCGAGCACTACGGCGCCAACTTCTATCGAAAGCTCTTCGGCTACCCGATCCGCGTGATGCAACTGCGCGCCTACCTCGCCCCCAAGCGCATCGACGTCGCCATCTCGCAAAGCTCGTTTCATTCCCCGGTCGTGGCGCGGCTCCTGGGCGTGCGATCGATCTACATGAACGACAACGAGCATGCGCTGGGCAACGTGCCGTCGTTCCTGAGCGCCAGCAAGATCATGGTGCCCGAGTTCCTCTCGCTGGCGAACCTGAAGCGGCAGATGGCCAACCCCGCGAAGGTCGTTCGCTACCCCGGCGTGAAGGAGGGCATCTACCTCTGGGGGCTGCAGAAGCGTCTCGACCAACGCGGCGTTCGGGCCAAGCCGTCCGGCCGGCCGGCGGTCTACGTGCGGCCCGAGCCCTGGACGGCGCAGTACTACAAGGGCGGCAAGGACTTCCTCGACGATGTGCTGCTCGGCGTCAAGGATCACGTCGACGTCACGTTGCTGCCGCGAGGCAAGGCGCAAGGCGAACACTACCGGGCGCCGAGGTTCGCCCGAATCCGGATCGTCGATACGGCCCTAGACATCGCCGATATCGCGCCCGATTGCGACCTCTTCGTCGGCGCCGGTGGAACCATGACGCGCGAAATGGCGGTGCTGGGCGTGCCCACCATCTCCGTTTATCAAGACGCGTTGCTGGATGTCGACAGGTATCTGCTGGAGCTTGGCGCGTTCTCCCACCAGCCGAAATTGACGGCTGCCGCACTGCTGGACTTTCTCGGCGCCGCCGATCGCCGGCCCGCCAACAGCCTGCTGCTGAACAAGGGCGAACAGGCCTATGCCCAAATCAAGCATGCGATACTCGCCGCCGATTGATGCCGGTTGTTCGGCAACAGTGCCGAGCAATTCAGGGGGTTGAGTGGTCAGAGTTGCAATGGTCGGGCTCGGCAAGATGGGCCTGTCCCACCTTGCCATCGTGCGCGCGCATCCGCAGGTCGACTTGATCGCCGGTTGCGACAGTTCGAGCTACCTGACGGACGTGCTGTCCAGGCATGCCGGGCTCGAGTGCTACGCGGATTTCGACCGCATGCTGGCCAACGAGCAGTTGGACGCGGTCGTGGTTTCCACCCCCTCCAAGATGCATGCGTCGATGGTGCACAAGGCGCTGGACAAGGGCTTGCACGTATTCTGCGAGAAGCCTTTCGTGCTCGACGTGAATGACGGTGAACGATTGGTTGCGTTGGCCGACAGCAAGAACCTGGTGACGCAGGTCGGCTACCACTATCGGTTCGTCGGCGCCTTCCGGGAGGCCGCGCGGGTCGTCAAGTCCGGTGCACTGGGCACGATCCATCATGTGCGTGCCGAGGCCTACGGCCCCGTCGTGCTGCGGCCCAAGGGCGGCACCTGGCGCCTGGCGAAGGACGAGGGCGGCGGCGCCCTCTACGACTACGCCTGTCACGCGATCGACCTCGTGAATTTCATCGCCGGGACCCCCGCATCGGTGGGCGGCGTGGTGCGCCACGGCGTCTTCTCGCGCGACGTCGAGGATGAAGTCTATTGCTCGCTCTACTACGCCAACGGCGCCAGCGGCCAGTTGTGCGTGAACTGGAGCGACGAGAGCTTTCGCAAGATGAGCACCAAGATCTCGGTCTGGGGCACGAACGGACGCTTGACTGCAGATCGACAGGAGTGCCAGACCTATCTGCGTGAACCGACGCCGGCCCTGCCTGAGTTGAAGACCGGCTGGAACGTCCGCTACACCACCGATCTGACCGAGCCGGTCTGGTACTACCTGCGCGGCGAAGAGTACTCGGCACAGGTCGACTACTTCGTCAAGAGCATTGAAGCCAGGCGCACGCAGGGCGAGAACAGCTTTCGCTCGGCGCTCGAAGCGGATCGCATCGTTTCGATGATCGTCGCGCAGGGGCTGTCCGGGGCGCCGAGTGCAGGCGCGGTTGCGGCGCCCGCCTCCGCGCCGGCAGGCTTCTGGAAGCGACTCTTCGGTTGAACCACACCTGCGCACGCAGGGCAATCAGCAAGCTATGGACCGTGTCCTGTTCGGTGACAACCAGTTCTTCGGCGTCAACCACATGTCCGAAGAGAAGGCGCGCGCGCAGCAGATGCGGTTTCAGGACACGCAAGCCATCATCGATGTGCTGGATGCCGCCTACCAGGAAGGCATCCGCACCTTCATGTGCACGACGCACGATCGCGTGGCAGAGGTGTGCGACTACTTCCGCGCCAATCGCGACAAGTATCCGGACTACGAGTTCTTCCCCTGCATGCCCTACGCGCACAAGTACGCGAATGCCGTGACCGAGTACGGCATGATCGACGCACTGCGCAAGTTCCTGCCCGACGAAGGCGCGGTCGGCGCCATGTTGAAAGGCGGGCTGGCGCTTGCCAACAAGGACGTCGCGGCCATCATGCAGTTGCTGATCGACGCCGAGATGAAGATGTTTCACGGGCTGCGCACACCCGTCATCTTCATGCAGAACGTCATCACCGATCTGCTGCTGGGCGTCGGCATGAAGGGCTGCCTTCGCGTCTTCCATGACCACGTGCGCGAAAAGTATCAGGCCGAGCCCGGCTTCATCACGATGAATACGCCAGTCCTGCTCGACGTACTGGACGAGTTGGGCATCGACAACCCGATCGTCTGCTCCAACATCAACAAGATCGGCTTTCGCATGTGCGGCGGCATCGAGCTGTACGAGAAGACGCTTGCCGAGCGGCGCTTCCGTCCGGTCGCCATGTCGGTGCTCGCCTCCGGCGCGATCACGCCGCGCGAGGCCATCTCGTACGTCTGCGGCCTGCCCAAGGTGGAATCGATCGTCTTCGGCGCATCGAGCCGCGGAAATATCCGCCAGACGAAGAACTTGATCGACGAGTTCTGGCCCGTCAGCACCGGCGCCGGCGCCGGCTGATCGGTACGCGCGCGGGCGCATTGCGCCGCCGGGCGCCGGCAATCGATGCATGCCGGCTCACGCGCCGGGTTGCCTTTCGAAGAAGAAGCAGTCGGGAAGGATGGCCGGGGCGATGTGGTCGATATCTTCGACCGAGACACCGCAGGCGCGGAAGTTGTCGCGCCAATGCCGGATGACATCGACGAGCCGGTCGATCTGCCCCCGCGCCTCTTCGGCCGACAAGCCGAAGCGCCCCGCCTGCGACAGCAGGTTGTAGATGCTCGCGCTGCGCCCGTAGTCGCCGACGGTCAAGGCCAGGTCGCGCCGCTCCAGGCTGACCACAGGTACGGGCACGAGGTCATAGGCCGGAGACAGCCGCCATCCCTTATGCCTGCGCAGCAGCGCATGGTTTCGCGGATGGTCATCGTTGTTGGTCACGGCGGCATTGAAGACCATCCGCCCGAATAGTTCGGCGCAGTCGGCTGCAGGCTTGTCGGACCAGCGGCGCAGGTTGTCGGCCAGCAACGGGTATGACCAGCGTTCCCGGTCCAGGTGGCTGTCGCCGCAGTCGAGCACGGTCAAGCCGCTGACGAGCCCGAATCGCAGGTAGCCCTTGTCGGTGTAGTCGCGATCGAACCGCTGCAGCATCAGCACGTCGCCCTCGCCAACCGACTCCAGCCGGGCCCGTGCGACATTCAGACCGCATCTGCGTGCCAGGTCGAGCGTCGCGAACTCGACGCGCTGCAGATTGAAGCGGTCATCTCTTGCCGGAAACTTGCCGAGCCAGAGATTCTGCGCATCCTCGATCGTGGCCTTTGGCCGCGCGCCCCCCATGCTGGTGCCGGGATCAAGCTGTTCGAGCAGATGGGCGGCCACCGGGCGCCCCGCGTCGATCGCCTGTGTGACCGCGATCAGTTCCGCCAACTGATGCGTCCGGTTGTACTGGCGCCTGGGCGCGGGCGGTTCGGCCTTCATGCCGAAGCTCAGATAGCCTGCCCCGTCTTGCGGTCCGTGCAGCAAATAGTCGATTTCTTCCAGGTCGGCCGCACTGCGCTCGAGCCTGTGCTCGATCACGCGCCGCCCCCAGGCATCGGGGCCGGCGTCTCGAACGGCGCCGGGAATCCCCTTCAGCCGGGTGAACTCGAAGACTTCCTTGGCAAGAGGCAGCTGGAACGGATCGAGTGCAACTGCCTCTTGGCGCTGAAGGTAGCGATCGCCGTAGCGAAACCGCCCTATTTGCCTGCCATCGGGCAGCGTCTGCACCCTGAGCAGCGCTGCCGGCACCGTTTCCAACGTGCCGGGCAGCTGAATGTAGACATAGGCTTCGCGCTCAAAAGTCATAGTCGTCGCTCGCCTTGCGGGCCTTTCCCGCTCGCGTCGGGCGGCGCGATGCTTCGAGCGCCTTGCCGTGGAGATCGCCATCGGGATCCGCGACAGCGTCCAAGGACTTGTCCAGGCCGAGCGCCCACAGTACCGTGAAGCACACACCGACCGCCGTACCCGGCCTGCCCAGCTCGAGCGCCGTGAGGGTGTTTCGGTTGATGCCCGCCTTGCCGGCGAGATCAGCGGCCGACCAACCGCGCCGAATCCTCGCCACCCTGATGCGCCGGCCCAACTCGGCAACCCGCTCGTTCGCTTGCAGAGGAATCATGAACTTGCTCATTATGCTAGGCATTATCACGAATCAACGATCGAAATACTAGGCATTGAACGCATGAAGCACAAGCCGTTCGCCCGGGAAGAAGAGCGCCAGACCTAAAACCTCGAGACGGCTTGCACGCCGTTACCACTGCCGTCGGCGCCTTACAAGGCGGGGGTTCATCGAAACGTTTCGGCGACGAAAGCTAGGCAGACTACCGCCCGGCCCCGCAGACCGCTTCGTCTGCCGCCCGGCAGCAGCGAGTGCCCAGGTGATGCATCACGCATCGCGTAGCGCCGACACGGTCGGCTCGCTCACCCAACGCACGGAAGCCCGCTTCATCCATGGCCGCATCGCGCGGCCATGGATGACATCGTCGTCCTGCTTTCCCTGGCCGCATATGATCACCACTACCCCGCTGCATCCCCGCTTCATGTCGCTGAGCGTGCTTTCGCTGTGCATCTCGCTGGCTGCATGCGGCGGATCGGATACGCCCGAGGATATTGCCGCAGCCTCCACCTCGGCGCATTCTCTGGAATCACCCGCAGCGCTGCGCGACACCCGCTCCCCGGCAACGGCGACCGGCGCCGGCGCTTCGCTCGCCGGGCCCGCGCTTTCGACGGCAAGCGTCGGATCGAACCTGCAGAGGCTGATCGCGGCAGCAACCACACCGGCGTCCGCTGCGGCCGGCGCGGGAACCGGGCTCGTCAGGGCGCCCATCCTCATCGGCTCCGACGAAACCTCGCGCACGCTTCCGGCCTCGCGCGACACGTCGCCGACGCGCGCGCCGGTATTCACTCCAAAACAGGAACCCACGCCGCCGCGTTCCCTTTGGACGCTTCCCGAGAGTGTCACGGTCGAGGGGGACGTATCCGGCACGACCTTCACGGCGTCAACGGCAGACGCGCTTGCGAAGCGGAGCGATATCGTCTTGAGCACCAGCCGCATTCCGAAGGAGGATTGGGCGGCCGCGAAGTCGAAGTTCGCCTCCGTGCCGTCCTGGACGAGTTGGGTGGGAAGGCGCAAGGCGCTTGTAGACGATTGGATTGGCGCATCACGCGATCGTGCGGACCTGATTGGCGGCTACGGGCACGATTACAACGACCCGAAAACCGGCATTCCGCTTGCTTGGACTCCCGAGTCAGCCGAACCCCCGGACGGAGCGACCGATACCGAGATTCGCTTCAAGCAAGCCTGGGTATATTTCATGCGCGCCTACAACCTGACCCGGACCGGTGAGGCCGCGAGGATCTATGCCCTCACCGGCGATGTGAAGTACGCGGAGTGGGCAGCGCGCCAACTCGACTTCTATGCCACCAACTACAACCTGTGGCCGCTGCGCACGGAGAACGGGCGCGGGCGCATGTACCGCCACGGGCTCGACGAGGCCACCGGCGTCTGGGACTTGCTGGACGCCGCCCGCCTTCTCGAAGTCTATGCCGGGGCAGCCCGTGTCAGTTCATGGCGCACGGGCCTATTCCAACCTATGGCAGAGAACCTCAAGACGGTAACGTCGCCCCTGACGAACATCGGCCTCTGGCACGCCTCGGGCATCGCAGGCATTGCCATGCGCCTGCACGATGGCGCGTTGCTCGACTATGCGCTCAACAACCCGATCGGCATCCGAGCTACGTTGGCCGCCGCGATGACTTCGGACTACCTCTGGGATGAAGGCAGCTTCGGCTACAACGACTATGTGATCTGGGCACTCAGCAACCTGCAGGTCGCCGCCGGCGTGGAGGGCTATGCGTCATCCGTCGCTTCCGAGCGCACGCCGCTTTACCGCCTCCTCCTGAGCCCGCTCGACTATCGTTTCGACGACGGCTCGCTGCCAACGCCCGGCGACTCGGCACCGTACAACGCATTCACTTCGCGATCCTTCGTCCGCGCTTACCGTTCCATCCCGACCTGGTGGGGCGTGCAGGCAGCCAACGCCTCGCAGTCGTGGGAAGCCCTGATGGATGCCCCGCCCGCCACGCCACCGGCGCCCACATTACCACCGGTGACGACCCGCAACTTTCCCGGCAACCGTATGGCCGTGTTGCGCTCCGGCGCGTGGCAGGCATTCGTTCACTATGGACAGTCGCGCGCGAATCATTGGCAGGAAGAGGCACTGACCTACGAGCTTCATTTCGGAACGGTCCGCCTCAGCAGCGATCCCGGCACGGTGAACTACAGTTCGCCGTACCACAACGACTATTTCCGAAAGGGCCCTGCGCAAAACGTGCCGCTCATCGATGGAATGGGTCAGGAGAAGTGGAGCCCTGGCGAGATTGACGTATTCGACCCCGCCGAAGCCCGTCTCGTCGTCAAGCATCCGTCATACAGGTCAGGCGTCGCCGTCGTGCGCGGATTTAGAACGACGACGCAAGGCTTCGTCGAACGCACGTCGTTAAGCACAGCAGACAAAAGCGTAAGGCGACTCGGGATCGCCTACCATAGCAACTGCAGTATTCGGCCGCTGAACGGACTCATCTCACTTGCGGTGGCGCCTTCGGTTCCGGCGACGCCAGCCACGGCTTACTGGACGGAACTGTCCGCCTACTCCGCCGCCGCCAAATGGTCCATAGAGATCGATTGCGGTGGCGCCAAGTTCTCTTACATGGTCGTGGGGACGCCCAATCAAAGGGTTTATCTTGGAAAGGAGCCCACTACACCGCTACCAGGTGTACGTCCTGTGCTCTACTATGAAGTTACTTCGGACGCAGCAGTCTTTGAATCAACAATTGATGCCAGATAAAACAACAAAAGAAGAAAGCAATCGCATGGATAAATTCTGTCTCCGACAAACGATGCACACAAGATATTAGAACGGACCTTACAACAAGATATAAACACCTCACAAGCCCGAACACCAAACAGACAGAGTTGTAAATTTCACTATAGTCTAGTCAGAACATTTCACGATTCATCGCACCTTCTAGTAGCCATCTTCACCATACTCCTATTGATGCGATGGACTTGGCCCCTTCCAAAGCGCTGGCCCGGAAGTTCTATAAATCGATAACTAAGCACTGAAAAGGCGATCAGTGTGGCCAACATTAATATGGCAAGCGTATCCCCAATCCAGGCCGGGCCGGCAAAGACATTGGCACCACCGCTATTTCTACTAATATATTCAGGAAAGAACAATCCCACACCATCCAACAATCGAGCCTGGAGCATCACCTGCCATAGGTAGATTGAGTAAGAAAGTGCGCCAAGTCTAATTAGGAGTGGCGCCTTAAGTAGGCCACTGATTAGTCCGTCCGATCTAGCAAACGTGAAAACTACAGCTGCGAAAAGAAGTGGCGTAGCAAATTTTAGAGTTGCTGGTGTGAAGATGACGGCAAGAGCTGAGAGCGCGATGATAATAATCTCTATCACACTTGCCATTTTCCAGAGTTTAAACGGATATCGTTTATGAATCGCAAACGTCAGAGTGCCGATACCAAATCCCAGTAGTGCCCTCAGAATTCCCCAGTTGAACGTGCGATCCGGTACCCCAGAAAAAGCGCTCAATGCCAGCGCGACTCCGGCGACTATCAACCAAACAAGATTGGCCCTCGTCCTGGCTGCAACCTCGATCGTTGCAAATGTCGCATAGGCCCACCACTCCCCACCGATACTCCACGATGGGCCATTCCAGCCAAGCTCATCAGTTAGGCCGAAGCAATTGACAAGTGTCGCCGCATAGAAGAATTCACTTAGCGTCTTTCCAGGCCCGAACGGTTCGCGCCCCGCAGTCACCACCCCAGCCGCAAGAAGTACTTCACTGAGAAGCATGACGCACAGAATCGCGATGTGCAATGGATAGAGTCGCCAGAAGCGAGCCCACATGAACAGCAATGGGGAGAATCCTTCGGAGAGCCGCCGGCGGTAGGCTGCCGCAATGACGAAGCCGCTCAAGACGAAGAAGAAGTCGACAAAGAGCCAACTATTTGCAACGATTGGCAAGCTTACGATCGCTCCCGACGCGGGGAAGTGGAAGAGCGCCACCATGATCGCGCAGACGCCACGCAGGCTGTCGAGCACCAGAAAGCGATCTGACTTCACACTACTACCTTCGCTTTGCCAGACTGGCGAATGGATCCGATCGTTTGCACCGACATATCCGTCGATCCGGGGTTCAGAGCGACAATCCAATAGATCAGAGAGCGCACTTCGAACGCCGATCCTTGGTGGTGGACGAGACGCCTCAATATGGGATACTAAAGCGGTTGGAACGCTGCTCGACTCGGGGGGCTTAGACCCAGCCCGTACGTCGAAGAGCTACCCGCCTGGTGATCCGCTTGCCCGCGCGCGGCTGCTCCCAGCGTGTGGCGGCATCGGCATCGAGCCGCGCAGCCAGCGCGGCCACATCGGTACTGCGCGGGTTCCACTTGATGAGCCAGTCCACCTGCGCCAGCCCCGAGGCGTTGCACGCTTCGATGCCGCGCATCAGCCGCGCGGAGTCGAACCCCGAGTCCAGCCGAGCGAGGATCGGCGCCTTCGGACCCGCCGCACTCAGGCGCTGGGCCATCGGGATGACGCGCTCGAGGTTGAAGTCGGTCTCGCTGGCAGAGTGCTGCACCCCCGGGCGCAAGGCAAGTTCGAGGCAAAACCCGTGCGATCCCAGATAGGCCGCCAACGGGCAGTAGCCGTCCACGCCGGCATAGGTGCGGCCCACGCCTTCCTTGGCGGTGCCGCCGTTGTCCATCGCAAACGTATCCACGTCCAAAGGCAGCCAGCCACACGGCAGCACGCCGTAGTCCGGGCGCTGGCCGGCCAGCAGCGTCTCGATCATCGGTGCGGCGAAGTCGAACATCTCGACCGCCTTGGCGTCCATGCGCTGGCGCAGCGTGGGGCTCGAGGGCAGCAGGCCGATGCCCAGCGCCTGCTTGTAGAACGCGTCGCCGCGAAAGTTCTCGATGGCGTCGAAGTCGCTCTTGCCTTGCACGAGCAGGCCGACGTAGCTGCGCACGATGTCGCTGTTGGCAACGCCGCTCTTGACGGGCAGCGCCGCATCGAGCCGGGCGAGCACGGGCTGCAGGGCCTTCAGGTAGTGCCCCACCAGCGCCAGGCCGGCCACCGGAGTGAGGTCGTAGTCGAGTTGCTTGACGATCAATTGGCGCATTCGATTGAGCTGGGCTGGCAGTATCGAAACGGATACTCCCCTTCAACTCACCCGCAGGGTGATCGGTTGTCGGGATCAACCCTGCCATGATCGTCAATCAGATCAACGACTTGGCCGCGTCGGCGTTCGGCGAGGTCACGGATTCAGGTTGTATAAACTCAATATATCCAGGCCACCCATTCGGTTTATTCTTTGGAACTACCGTGGAATAGACATCGGGGGGAACTACGGGTGTTCTTTGCAGGACCTTCGTTCCGTCTCCCGACCTATTTATTCCAGTACCGTCAAGCGTCATTGTACGGAGCACAACCATACCGGGAATGACCGGTGCAGCAGGTAGCTCTGGAATGTCATCTTTCCAGCCCCCACCACAACCGGACAACGCTGCGGTCGGCGCGATTGCACCGGTAATAGTAGCTTTACGTCGACTGAACTTCACGGCAACAGTTTCCTTGGCGATTTGTATAAAATCTATAGGTGTGTCATGATAATGTTAGGCTTCGGCGTGCATATATCCTGAGCATATCTTTTGCGTTGAGATGAATATGTCTACTATGCAACGAAGGCCTATCAATTACCGCTTTGAGCATTCGCTGAGCTGAAGTACTCTTTGACATCACGCCAAAATTCCAAAGCAACCTCGACAGCGACATCGTTCTGCCCACGCGCTCCGAGCGAAGGATGGTGAAGCCGCAGTCGGTGAGCAGCCGGCTCAGGGTTGCCTGAGTGTAGAAGAAGATATGCCCATCGCAACTCAAGCTGCGCTCTCTTCGCCCGAGAAGGCGGTATGCAAGCGTGTCGTATATTGGCGTTTCTACAACGAATACTCCGTCGTCTCGAAGAATCCGACTTACCACGCGAAGATTCGCTGCCGGATCGTCCAGATGCTCGATGACATGCAACATGACGACCGCGTCCGCACACCCATCTTCGAGATCGGTTGAAAGCAGTGTTGCCCTGCGTACATCGATGTCATAGGCGCGGCGGGCAAACTCTACCGCACGACCATCGGGCTCGATGCCGGTCACTTTCCAGCCCTTGGACCTGAATGACCCGAGCAGCAAGCCGGAATGAGCGCCGACTTCAACCACGTGCCCCTTGCGCGGCAATAGATCTGACAAGACGGATTCGATCTTTTCGTAGTCTGGAAGCTTCGTCAGTGCACGGCGTACTTCAGGGCTTGCTTCGCTGAGCGGTTCCTGCTCAGTGGCGGTGACGGAATAAGTCTCGAGATTGTCCCGTTCGAGTGGAAAGGCGTACATCAGGCCACAGTTTTCGCACTGCACAATCTGGTGTATTTGGGCCCTTCCGGCTTTATGGAGAACCTTGTAGCTTGCGGTGCCGCAGTTGTTGCATCGAGCTTTCATGACAGGTAACTTTGCCTCATTTCTGATACGAGCCTGAGTATTCCACTACGCCCCCCGCAGCGCGGTTCGGTCGGGATGGGTACGGCTCAGGTCGCCCCGGCACCCCACGCGTAGCTCTTGGCGTCGAGTTTCTGCATGGTTGGCGACAATTACCTTGGCCGGTCGACGACAACTATCTTGGCCGGTCGAGG
>OEIU01000096.1_pt1 | contig 87099 bp, 91 predicted proteins | sample 1539221 | NCBI WGS metagenome assembly OEIU01 (sample SAMN03792071, study PRJEB22550) | activated sludge metagenome | feature: wastewater treatment plant; material: activated sludge; isolation source: Wastewater treatment plant of a petroleum refinery complex | place: Argentina: Zarate | collected...
GATTCCCTTTTCGGTGAAGCGGTCGATCTCGTCGGTGACGACGGAGGCCTTGCCGGACTTGATGCCCTGGAACAGGTCGCCGTCCGGGATGAAGGCGATGCGCTGCCGCCACGGCCGGTATTTTGGCGTGAAGTGGGTCGCGATGTCGTAGTCCTTGCCGAGATAGGCCTCGACCGCCGACAGCAGATCCTTCTTCGCCGCTTCCGGCTCGTTGAAGGTCTTGCGGGTGAAGGCGTCCTGGTCGAACAGGATTTTTCGCCGGGTGATTTCGTGGATCCAGGTCTCGTCGACCTGTAGTTTCCGCAGCTCCTCGGCGATCTCGATGGCGTTGCGCCCGGTGCGGAAATAGGTCGGCGAACGCTGCAGCATGGTGACATGCGCGGCATCCTGCGCCATCGCCGGAATCAGCGTCGCGGCGGTCGCGCCGGAGCCGATCACGACAACGCGCTTGTTGCTGTAGTCGAGATCCTCAGGCCATTTCTGCGGATGGACGATTCCGCCCTTGAACTTCGCCATGTCCTTCCACTCCGGCGTATAGCCCTCGGTGTGGCGGTAATAGCCCTGGCACATCCAGAAGAAATTGGCGGTGAAGCGGACCTGCTCGCCGGTGTCGGCGCGCGTGGCCTGGATGGTCCAGAGGTTTTCCTCGCTCGACCACGAGGCCGAGGTGATGGTGTGCTGATAGCGGATGTGACGGGCGAGACCGTTCTCCTCGATCACTTCACCCATGTATTTGCGAATTTCCGCCGCGGTTGCGATCGGCGCCGACGTCCATGGCTTGAAGCGGTAGCCGAAGGTGTGGAGGTCGCTGTCGGAGCGGATGCCGGGATAGCGATGGGTGGTCCAGGTGCCGCCAAACGTCTTCTGCGTCTCCAGCGCCACGAACGTCATGCCAGGGCATTGCGTGGTGAGGTGATAGGCGGCGCCGACGCCGGAAATGCCGGCGCCGGCGATCACGACGTCGAAATGCTCTGACGTGTGCGGCGAAGTCCTGTCGATCTGTGCCTGAACGTTCATCTTCCCTGTTCTTTTTGGTTTGCTGTCGTCTGAAAAGCGAAACGCCAGAACCTTAGGTTCCGGCGCTGCAAAGTCGTTAGCGAATTATACTTCGCGTCGGCTGAGGAAGGCGAGCCGCTCGAACAAATGCACGTCCTGTTCGTTCTTGAGCAGCGCGCCGTGCAGCGGCGGGATCAGCTTGCGAGGATCGCGCTCCCGCAGCATCTCGGGCGTGATGTCCTCGTTGAGCAGCAGCTTGAGCCAGTCGAGCAGTTCCGATGTCGACGGCTTCTTCTTCAGCCCGGGCACCTCGCGCACCTCGAAGAAGATGCGGAGCGCCTCTTCCACCAGGCGCTTCTTGATGCCGGGGAAGTGGACGTCGACGATCCGGCCCATGGTGTCGGCGTCGGGGAACTTGATGTAGTGGAAGAAGCAGCGGCGCAGGAACGCGTCCGGCAATTCCTTCTCGTTGTTGGATGTGATCATCACGATCGGGCGCAGGCTCGCCTTGATGTTCTCGCCGGTCTCGTAGACGAAGAACTCCATGCGATCGAGTTCGAGCAGCAGGTCGTTCGGAAACTCGATGTCGGCCTTGTCGATCTCGTCGATCAGGAGCACCGGGCGCTTATCATGGGTGAAGGCTTCCCATAATTTGCCGCGCTTGATGTAGTTCGAGATGTCGGAGACGCGGGGATCGCCGAGCTGGCTGTCGCGCAGGCGCGACACCGCGTCGTATTCGTAGAGGCCCTGCTGCGCCTTGGTGGTCGACTTGATGTGCCAGGTCAAAAGCGGCGCGCCGAGCGCCTTGGCGACTTCCTCCGCCAGCACGGTCTTGCCGGTGCCGGGCTCGCCCTTGATCAGCAGCGGGCGCTCGAGCACGATCGAGGCGTTGACGGCGACCTTGAGGTCGTCGGTGGCGACATAGTCCTTGGTGCCGGTAAATTTCATCTATCCGTCTGCCTCGTTTTTCGTCTTGTTGGTCCTTGGGCCACGATGGCCTGAACAGTAAACGACCGCCGGTCCGGCGGTCGCGATTGAGTATGACGCGGCTTCCTCAGCGTTTGATCAGCGACAGGATCACCAGGATGATCACGGCGCCGATGGTGGCGTTGATGATGTCGCGGACCCAGCCAACGCCCAGGCTGACGCCGAGCTGCGGCAACAGCCAGCCCGCCAGCAGCGCGCCGATGATGCCGATCACGATATTGCCGATCAGCCCGAAGCCCGCACCGCGCACAATCTGTCCGGCAAGCCATCCGGCGATACCGCCAATGATCAGCGCCGCAATGATGCCCATTGAATTTCCTCTGCCGGAATAAACCCTTTACCGGTCGATTGTAATTGAAAAAGCCTCCCGGTCTAGGCCTGACAGCTATGCGCCGGCCATTGGCTCGCGCTGGCCCTTGACGTGTGCGGCCCGGCGGGCAATCTGTATCCCATGTTCCTGCAATTCTTCACATCGTTGCGCGACGCGCAGGTCCCGGTGACCCTGCGCGAATATCTGACGCTGATGGAGGCGCTCGACGCCGACCTCGCCGATCAGACCGTCGAGAATTTCTATTATCTCTCCCGCGCCGCCCTGGTGAAGGACGAGCGCAACCTCGACAAGTTCGACCGCGTCTTCGGTTCGGTATTCAAGGGGCTGGAAAGCCTGCTCGACGCCATGGACAAGGCCGAGATTCCCGAGGAGTGGCTGAAGAAGCTCGCCGAAAAATACCTCACCGAGGAAGAGAAGAAGCAGATCGAAGCCATGGGCTGGGACAAGCTCATGGAGACGCTGCGCAAGCGCCTCGAGGAGCAGAAGGGCCGTCACCAGGGCGGCAGCAAGTGGATCGGCACCGCCGGCACCTCGCCGTTCGGCGCCCACGGCTACAATCCCGAAGGCGTCCGGATCGGGCAGGAGAAGAACCGCAACAACCGCGCCGTGAAGGTGTGGGACAAGCGCGAGTTCAAGGATCTCGACGGCAATGTCGAGCTCGGCATCCGGAACATCAAGATCGCGCTGCGCCGCCTGCGCAAGTTCGCCCGCACCGGCGCGCCGGACGAACTCGATCTCGACACCACGATCCGCGAGACCGCCAACCACGGCTATCTCGACGTCGTCATGCGCCCCGAGCGGCGCAATGCGGTGAAGGTGCTGGTGTTCTTCGACATCGGCGGCTCGATGGATTCGCATATCGAGCAGGTCGAGGAATTGTTCTCGGCGGCGAAGTCCGAGTTCAAGCACATGGAGTATTTCTACTTCCACAACTGCCTGTACGAAGGCGTCTGGAAGCAGAACAAGCGCCGCTTCACCGACCGCACGCCGACGTGGGACGTGCTGCACAAATACCCGCACGACTACAAGGTGGTGTTCGTCGGCGATGCCTCGATGTCGCCTTACGAGATCATGGTGCCGGGCGGCTCGGTTGAGCACGTCAACGAGGAGGCCGGCTCGGTCTGGCTGGATCGCGTCACGCGCACCTATCCGCACACGGTCTGGCTCAATCCGGTGGCGCAGAAGCACTGGGACTATTCGGAATCCACCACCATCATCCGCCGGCTGCTGTCGGGACGCATGTTCCCGATCACGATCGAGGGCCTCGAAGGCGCGATGAAGGAATTGGTGCGGTAAGAGCGCTGCGTCGAAGCGGCGGGCGTCGATAAGACAACAAAGGTGCAATCAATGCCCCAGACCATCCACCGCGGCATCAAGGCCTTGATCGACGAGGCCAATGCCGAAATCGAAACCGTCAGCGCTGCAGATTCCATCAAGGCCGCGCAGGATCCTGACGTCGTGATCGTCGACATCCGCGATCCCCGCGAGATCGAGCGCGACGGCAAGATCCCCGGCGCCTTCTCCTGCACCCGCGGCATGCTGGAATTCTGGATCGATCCGCAAAGCCCCTACGCCAAGCCGATCTTCCAGGAGGACAAGAAATTCATCTTCCACTGCGCCGGCGGCCTTCGCTCGGCGCTCGCGGCCAAGACCGCGAAGGACATGGGCCTGAAGCCGGTCGCGCATATGGGCGGCGGTTTCGCCGCCTGGCGCGACGCCGGCGGCCCGATCGAGAAGTGGGAGCCGAAGAAGAAGGGATAGTTTTTCTCCGTCATTCCGGGGCGTGCGAAGCATCGAGCCCGGAATCTCGAGATTCCGGGTTCACGCTTCGCGTGCCCCGGAATGACAGCAAGGATTTTCTCCATGCCCGCCACCGACCCGCTCGTCTCCACCGATTGGCTCGCCGAGCATCTGAACGATCCCAACGTCAGGGTCGTGGACGCCACCTTCAAGATGCCGGGCGTTCTGCCGCTGCCGAAGGACGATTATCTCGCCTCGCACATTCCCGGCGCGGTGTTCTTCGATGTCGATGCGGTCTCCGACCATGCCAATCCGCTGCCGCACATGTTTCCCTCCGCCGAACAGTTCGGCCGCGATGTCGGCGCGCTCGGGATCGGCAATGACGACACCGTCGTGGTCTATGATTCCGGCGGCTGGGTTGCCGCGCCGCGGGTGTGGTGGATGTTCCTGTCGTTCGGCAAAGAGGTGCGCATCCTCAATGGCGGGCTGAAGAAATGGGTCGCGGAGGGACGCAAGGTCGAGAAGGGCGAGGGGACACCGAAGCCCGCGAGCTTCAAGGCGGCGTTCGATGCGCGGCGTGTGCGCAGCGTGCAGCAACTGGTCGCCAACCTCTCGAGCCGCGCCGAGCAGGTGATCGATGCGCGCGCCAACGAGCGCTATCAGGGCAAGGTCGCAGAGCCGCGGCCCGGCCTGCGCTCGGGCCACATCCCCGGCAGCCTCAGCCTGCCGTACAACCGATTGTTCGATGCCGCGACCGGCACGATGAAGCCGCTGGACGATCTGCGCTCGGCCTTTTCGGGCGCCGGCGTCAAGCTCGACGCGCCGATCGTTACCAGCTGCGGCTCCGGTGTCAGCGCCGCGGTGCTGACGCTGGCGCTCTATCGCCTCGGCGTCGAGAATCCGGCGCTGTATGACGGTTCGTGGACCGAGTGGGGTGCCGCCGACGGCCCGCCGGTCGCGACCGGCCCGGCCTGATCGGGTGCGGCCTTACCGCGTCGTGCGGGCAACCGGCCCTTGCGCGAACGGGGTCTGGATGAAGGGGTTGGGCGGCAGTGTCAGCGTTGCCTCGCGGGCCACACGTGCACGGCGCGCCGCCGCGATTCGCCGCCGCTCCCGGGCTCGCTCCGCCGCCAGCTTCCTGATCGCGCTTTGATCCGGCTTCGCTTCCGCCGGCTTCTGGGAAGCGTCGGCCGCGGCCTTTTCATCGACGATCACGGCTGGGCCACCGAGGGTCGCGATCCGGGTTGCGGCGGGATTGCCCTCGAACGAATGGACATCCGGCGCGGCCGCCGGTGGGGGCGGGGCGGCGGCAGCCGGCTCCGCCGCTTCCGCGACGGTAGCGAGTTTTGCGTCGGGCGCTGTGGCTTCGGTCGCGGGCTCTGCCGAACTTTCCGCGCTGGACTCTTTCGCGACATCGGGCTTTGTCGCCTCGGTTGGCGCCGGCTCGGCCGGCGTCAACGCGGCGAGCTGCTCGGGCGCCTCCGGAGCGGGGGCGAGCGCTTGTCCGGCCGGTGTCCGGGCGTCCACGGCCGAATCTGGAGCGGCGGCCGTTAAATTCTCGGCCGGCTTGTCCTCGTCCGGCGTTTCGATGCGCAGCAGCGCCAGCGTCGGCGGCGTCTCGTCGGTCCTGCGGGCAAACATCGGCTCGGGCGCCGTCCGCCGTGCCGGAAGGTTGGCGAATTCCTCATGCGCGGCGCGCAACAGGGCGGCAGCGCCAAGACCAAAGATCAGGATCGACATCGAGAGGACGATGGCCGTGAACAGGAAGCGAAAGCCGGGAAGCATGGACTCGAGTTCCGCCCTCCCATTGAGCTTGGGGAGGGTCATTGATGCCAAGGGAACGCGGTGACCACTGGGAAAGCTGATTCGTCGGATGCGAATCAGGCCGTTGCAGATTACCTCAGCACCCGGTTCTTTTTATTGCGAAATCGGCGGTTTGAGCTCGCGTAACGCTGCAAATGACGGATTTCGGCGCGCTGAGGCTTCTTTGCCGCAGTCTGGCGGCGATCACAAATGGCCGGAGCGGTCCGAATTTCGAGGATTTGTCTTGAATGCGCCGCGATCTTCCGTCATCTGCCGTTAACCGTCCGGTGGGGCTTGGGGTCTATACAAAGGCGATGATGAATAACCGCATTCTGACGATTTGTGCCGCCATTGCCGCGGGCATGGCGGGAACTTCGCTGGCCCATGCGCAACAGGGCTATCCATCCAGCCAGACTTACTCCCCGGCGCCCGGCCCCTACATCCAGGGCGGCTACGTCGCTAATGATCGTCGTCCCGGCCAACCTGATTTCGACGCGCTGGATGACGATGACACGCCGAACGCGCCAAGCTCGGCTGCGTTGCCGCCGCCCGGTCTTGGTCCCGTGCTGTCGCCCAGCGATCCCCGCTATGGCCGCCCCGCCGCTGCGCCTGTCTATTCGGATCGCGGTGCTCCGGCGCCGACGGGCCCGATCCTTTCGCCCGATGATCCGCGCTATGGCCGCCCGGCTGCTGCTGCTGCGGCGGCGCCTACCGGTCCGATTCTCTCTCCCGACGATCCGCGTTACGGCCGCCCGGCCGGTCCGCCCCCGGTCATCTATGCCGACCGTCCACCCGGATCGCAGCCGCAGGTCTATTCGGATCGCGGCGATAGCCGAATCCCCGGCGCCTCCATTGTCTATCCGAACGACGACCGTGCCGGTCTGCGCCCGCCCGGAGCGATCGGCGACGCAGCGCCCGGCGCGACTGGCGCGGCTCCGCAGCAACCTGCCGTCGGCGCCGATGGCCGCCCGGTGCAGCTCGCCGCGCTGCCGCCGGAAGAGCAGCCGGAGGTCGGTCCCGCGCAGCTTCCGCCGCACCTGCGCCGCCAGGAAGTAGCGTTCCCCACCAAGGAGCCTGCGGGCACCATCGTGGTCGACACCGCCAACACCCATCTCTATTACGTGCTCGGCGGCGGGCGCGCGATCCGCTACGGCGTCCGCGTCGGCCGCGACGGCTTCACCTGGAACGGCGTGCAGAAGATCACCCGCAAGGCGGAGTGGCCCGACTGGCATCCGCCGACCGAGATGATTGAGCGTCAGCCCTATCTGCCGCGCTTCATGGCCGGCGGTCCCGGCAATCCGCTCGGCGCGCGCGCGATGTATCTGGGCTCGACCGTCTATCGTATCCACGGCACCAACCAGCCGTCGACGATCGGCAAGTTCGTTTCCTCCGGCTGCATCGGCATGCTGAACGAGGACGTCTCCGACCTGTTCGACCGCGCCAAGGTCGGCACCCGCGTGGTGGTGATGCCCGGCAGCCCGCCGCCAGCCAATACCGCCAATGCTGCGCCTGCTGCTCCCGCGCAGGGCTTGCCGCCCGCCGCCGGCTCGGCGCCGCCTCCCGGCCCGGCGCAGGCCCAATTGTCGCCGGTCCCCGGCGCACAGCCGACGGTCGTTCCGCCGCTCCCGGCGCCGGTCACCGTTCGCTAGACAAAAATTTCAGACGATGTTCCGAAGGCGCGCCCACGGCGCGCCTTTTTTGTTGGTTCAAGGATCTTGCGGAAAACTCTAGGCGAGCCGCTGCTTCGGCTCGCCCCTGAACCATGCGTCGATGCCCTCGACCATCTGCCGGTAGTGGTTTCGAAAGCTGTCCTCGGTGACGTAGCCGAGATGCGGCGTGGTCACCATGTTGTCGAGCTTGCGGAACGGATGGTCGACCGGCAGCGGCTCGACTGAGAACACGTCGATGCCGGCGCCGGCGATCTTCTTCTGGCTCAAGGCTTCCAGCAGCGCGGCTTCATCGATGATCGGTCCGCGCGCGGTGTTGACGATGTAGGCGGTCGGCTTCATCCGTGCGAGGTCGGCGGCGCCGACCAGCCCGCGCGAGCGCTGGCTCAGCACCACATGGATGGTGACGATGTCGGCGGTCGAGAACAGCTCTTCCTTGCCGACATAGGTGACGCCGGCCTCCTTGCACTTCTCCGGTGTCAGGTTCTGGCTCCAGGCGATGACGTTCATGCCGAAGGCCTGCGCCAGCTTCGAGACCTTGGTGCCGAGCTTGCCGAGCCCGATTACGCCGAGCGTGCGGCCCTCGATCTCCATCCCGACATGCGCCTGCAGCGGCTCGCCGGCATGCATGCGCGCGTTCTCGCGGCCGATATTGCGCGTCAGCTCCAGGATCAGGCCCATGGTCAGCGGCGCGGTGGGGTCGCGGCCCCACTGGGTGCCGCACAGGGTCACCTTGTGGTCCTTGGCGGCTTCCATGTCGATCGCGGCATTGCGCATGCCCGAGGTGATCAGGAGCTTCAAATTCGGCAGCGCCGCGAACATGGTGCGCGGGAACGGGGTGCGTTCGCGCATCGCGCAGACGATCTCGAAATCCTTCAGCGCGCCGGCGGCGGCTTCCGCGGTCGCAAACGGCTGGTTGAATACCGTGATGTCGACCCGGTCCTCGACCGTGGACCAGTCGGCCACGGTCAGAGCCACATCGAGATAGTCGTCGAGGATTGCACAGCGCAGCCGCGTCATGGGGAAGGTCCGTTGATGGCGAGAATGACGGCGGAGTCGCCGTCAGGGAGGTCGCCATGGTTGCGCGCAATCAGGCGCGGCGCAAGCGGACTTAAATGCGGAGCTGCCTCAAATCAGCGGTTGGCTCAGCGCCGAACGCCGGGATGCTTGGCGTGCCAGGCCGGACCCGGGCCACGCATATAGTGCAGTTCCGGGCGGTACGGGTTGAACGCCATGGCGATGAACTTCCGCCAGAAGGCGCGGAATTCCGCCAGCGGTTTCACCAATCCGGCGTGTGCGTGTGCCGGGGCGGACAGCGATGCCGATCCGATCGTAGCCATGACGCGGGCCCTTGTTTTCAAGACGCCTTTTTCGGCGCTGAAAACCAGTTTTCGCCCGATTCATTAAAAGAAGGTTTCAATTGTAGGGATTTCGAGGGGGATGGTGACCAAGCCGTATTCATCCATGGTGAACGGATGGAAAACGCCTCTGCCGCGGTTGCCCTTTGGGGGCCGCGCCGCTACATCAGCGGCAGCAAATTTCCATAAATCCTCCGGTTTCAAGGGATCGCGATGGCTCGCCAGTTCGTCTATTTCATGCAGGGTCTGACCAAGAGCTACCCGACCCGCAAGGTGCTCGACAACATCCACCTCAGTTTCTACCCGGACGCCAAGATCGGCGTGCTCGGCGTCAACGGTTCGGGCAAGTCGACCCTGCTCAAGATCATGGCCGGCCTCGACAAGGAATATACCGGCGAGGCCTGGGTCGCCGAGGGCGCCCGCGTCGGCTACCTCGAGCAGGAGCCGCAGCTCGACCCCAAGCTCTCCGTCCGCGAGAACGTCATGCAGGGCGTCGCCAAGCAGAAGGCGATCCTCGATCGCTACAACGAACTGGCGATGAACTATTCGGAAGAGACCGCCGACGAGATGACCAGGCTGCAGGACGAGATCGAGGCCGCTGGGCTGTGGGATCTCGACAGCAAGGTCGACCAGGCCATGGACGCGCTGCGCTGCCCGGCTGATGATGCCGACGTGACCAAGCTTTCCGGCGGCGAGCGCCGCCGCGTCGCGCTGTGCCGCCTGCTGCTGGACCAGCCGGAACTGCTGCTGCTGGACGAACCGACCAACCATCTCGACGCCGAGTCGGTGTCCTGGCTGGAAGGCCACCTGCGCAACTATCCCGGCGCGATCCTGATCGTGACCCACGACCGCTACTTCCTCGACAACGTCACGAGCTGGATCCTCGAGCTCGACCGCGGCCGCGGCATCCCCTACGAGGGCAACTATTCGTCCTGGCTGGTGCAGAAGCAGAAGCGGCTCGAGCAGGAGGGCCGCGAGGACGCCGCGCACCAGAAGACCCTGGCCCGCGAGCAGGAGTGGATCGCGTCCTCGCCGAAGGCGCGCCAGGCCAAGTCCAAGGCCCGCTACCAGCGCTATGAAGACCTCTTGAAGCAGGCCAGCGAGAAGCAGACCCAGACCGCGCAGATCATCATCCCCGTCGCCGAGCGGCTGGGTGCCAATGTCGTCGACTTCGAGGGGCTGAGCAAAGGCTATGGCGACCGCGAGCTGATCGACGATCTCACCTTCAAGCTGCCGCCCGGCGGCATCGTCGGCGTGATCGGCGCCAACGGCGCCGGCAAGACCACGCTGTTCCGCATGATCACGGGGCAGGAGAAGCCGGACAAGGGCACCATCACGGTCGGCGAGACCGTGCATCTCGGCTATGTCGACCAGTCGCGCGACGCGCTCGACGGCAAGAAGACGGTGTGGGAGGAAATCTCCGGCAATAACGAGCTGATCCTGCTCGGCAAGAAGGAAGTCAACTCGCGCGGCTATTGCTCGTCGTTCAATTTCAAGGGCGCCGACCAGCAGAAGAAGGTCGGCGCGCTGTCAGGCGGTGAGCGCAACCGCGTGCATCTCGCCAAGATGCTGAAATCAGGCGCCAACGTCCTGCTGCTCGACGAACCGACCAACGACCTCGACGTCGATACGCTGCGCGCGCTGGAAGAGGCGCTGGAGGATTTCGCCGGCTGCGCCGTCATCATCAGCCACGACCGCTGGTTCCTCGACCGCATCGCCACGCACATCCTCGCCTTCGAGGGCGACAGCCATGTCGAATGGTTCGAGGGCAACTTCCAGGATTACGAGAAGGACAAGATGCGCCGGCTCGGCCAGGACAGCATCATTCCGCACCGCGTGAAGTACAAGAAGCTGACGCGGTGAGTGTGCGCGATTATTTTTGATCCTGGCTATCTATAGCCGATCCAGTATCTTTCAATTTTCCAGAGGGGGTGCCCGTTGGCAGCGAGACCAGCGGCCCAGCGGCAAATCGGTGACGATGGTTGTTTATGCCATATGCCTCGACGCCGTTCACCCCACCTTCTCCGCCAGCCACATCTTGATTAGCGACTGATACGGCACGTCGCGCTTGTTGGCAGCGATCTTGATCTGCTCCAGCAGCCCTGACGGCAGGCGAATGGAGATTGCCGTGGTCGAGGGCTTGAGGTTTGGAAAGCGCATGCGCTCTGCCTTGCTCCAATCGATAAAATCGGTGGAGTCGTGCGTTTCCCAGAACTTCCGTTCTTCGGCCTCGGTCTTGAAGGCCGGAATCGACTTAAGCTTGCTCATAAGCTTTGCGCTCCTTTCGGTGCATGTCCCTCGCCGATATCACCCGGATCATGGTCCCATTTTGCCGGAGGGTGAAGGTGATGTGTAGCAGACGATTTTGCGCGGTCTTTCCCAACGCGTTCAGGCGCGGTTCCCTTTCGCTGTGCTTTGCATCCTGGATCACAATCAGTGGATCATTGAAGAAGACGCTTTCTGCTTCGGTTTGACTGACGTCATGCTTGTCCACACTCTTGCGGCTGTTGCCGACGTCCCATTCGAAGCCTGCAATTTGGTCAAGGTCAATCATTGTTGTATACGCTCAACATATACATAAATTTGCGTCGAAGCAATATGTCTCCAGGAGGGAGTTGCCCGCTTTTTTGCCATGGAAGTCCGCATGATCAGCCGCCCGGCTGACGCGTGCTGCGGCCAGTTGTCGCTTCACAGTGCGGTCAGATTGCGTAGATATAGCCGTCATTCCGCAATTCCAAACCTCCAGCGAGCCCTCCTGAATGTCCCTCACGCCCGAAACACCGTTGCCGCCTGCATCTCAGGCGAAGGCGCTGCGTCCGATCCCGATGCTGATCTTCAGCTCGCGCTGGCTGCAGCTGCCGCTGTACATCGGCCTGATCGTCGCGCAGGGCGTCTATGTGGTGCTGTTCCTGAAGGAGTTGTGGCATCTGTTCGCCCACGCCTTCGATTTCAGCGAGCAGCAGATCATGCTGCTGGTGCTGGGCCTGATCGACGTGGTGATGATTTCCAACCTGCTGGTGATGGTGATCGTCGGCGGCTACGAGACGTTCGTCTCCCGTCTCAATCTGGAAGGACACCCCGACCAGCCGGAATGGCTCAGCCACGTCAACGCCAGCGTGCTCAAGATCAAGCTGGCAATGGCGATCATCGGCATCTCGTCGATCCATCTGCTGCGTACCTTCATCGAGGCCGGCGGCCTGGCGTCCGGCAAGAGCACCTATACCGAGGTCGGCGTGATGTGGCAGACCATCATCCACACGGTCTTCATTCTGTCGGCGATCGGCATTGCCTATGTCGACAGGATTTCCAACGAATCGATCGAAGGTAGCAAGCAATCGGCCGGCCATTAATGACGTGTTCCCAACATCTCCGCTCTTGTGGTAGGGTAGTAAAATGACTGATCCGGACCACATCGTCCTCGAACACGTGCGTCACATTCGTGGCGCGATCGACGACGTTCGCGATGATCTTCGCGAGATCAAGCTGGGTGTAGGCAGCCTTGAGCATCAATATGCAAACATGTCGAATCGGCTTGATCGGATGGATGTCCGGATCGAGCGGATCGAGCGGCGTCTCGATCTGACCGACGCGTGAACGGATACTTCGGTTTGGGACGCTGGGCGGCTGTTCTCGGCTTGCTGTTTTTCATGACTCAGTCGCCGGCCCGCGCCGCCGACGCCGCCTTCACCCGGTTCATCGCCTCGCTGTGGCCGGAGGCGCAAGCCGCCGGCGTATCGCGCGCGACGTTCGATCGTGAGACGCAGGGACTGGACCCCGACTACAAATTGCCTGATCTCCTGCTGCCGGGCCGGCCCGCCACCGGTGCGCCGTCGCAGGCCGAGTTCGTGCAGGTGCCGGCCGACTATGTGAAGGAATCCTCGATCGCGCGGCTGGCGGCCGAGGGCCAGAAGCTGATGCAGAAGCATCAGGCGGCGCTGAACGAGATCGAAAAACGCTTCGGCGTGCCGGCCAGCGTCGTGCTCGCGATCTGGGGCCGCGAGACCGACTACGGCCGCTATCGCCTGCCTTACGACACGCTGCGCGTCGTCGCCACGCAGGCCTATGTCGGCCGCCGCAAGGACCAGTTTCGCGGCGAGTTCATCCTCGCGCTGAAGCTGCTCGGCGAGGGCGTGGTGGCGCGCAGGGATTTCCGCTCGTCCTGGGCCGGCGCCACCGGCCTCACGCAGTTCCTGCCATCGGAATACTACAAGCACGGCATCGATCTCGACGGCGACGGCCGCGTCGACATCTGGCATTCGGTGCCGGACGCGCTGGCCTCCGCCGCGCAGCAACTCGTCAACAAGGGCTGGCAGCGCGGCGTGCGCTGGGCCTATGAGGTGAAGGCGCCGGCCAATGTCGATTGCACCATGGGCGTGCCTGAGGTGACGAAGCCGGTCGCCGAATGGCTGCGCGCGGGCTTCGTGCCGGTGCGCGGCCAGCGGTTGAGCGCCGCCGAGCAGGCGCAGCCGGCCTCGCTGCTGCAGGTCGAGGGCATCTACGGCCCGGCGTTCCTGACCACGAAGAACTACTTCGTCATCAAGGAGTATAACTTCTCCGATCTCTACGTGCTGTTCGTCGGCCATCTCGCCGATCGCATGATGAGCCCGCAGCCGTTCGCCACGCCGTGGTCGGCGTCGACGCAGTTGCGCTCGGCGGATGTCGAGGCGATGCAGCGTCATCTGACGCGGATCGGCCTCTACAAGGACAAGCTCGACGGCAAGGCCGGCATGCAGACCCGCGCGGCGCTCGGCGCGTATCAGAAGTCAGCCGGGCTGAAGCTCGATTGCTGGCCGAGCGAAGCGGTGCTGCGCTCGATGAGCGGGGGACGCTGAGAGGCGTTTCGGTCAGCCGTACCGCTGGCTCGGCTGGGCGAGGAGGGGCCAAGGCCTCGGGTTGGCCCCTATGTGATCAAATTCACACTGCTTTGACGGGCCCCATGCTATAAATGAGGGGCTATCGGAGGGGGAACCCCGCAACCGATGACCGGCAACATTTTCATCAATTACCGCCGCGACGAGTCTGGTCATGTAGCCGGTCGATTGCACGATTCACTCGTCCCGACGTTCGGCCGCAACAAGCTCTTCATGGATGTCGACAACATCCCGGTTGGGCGAGACTTCGATGAGTACCTGAAGAGCCAGGTAGCCGCGTGCGATGCCATGCTGGCCATCATTGGTCCGAACTGGCTTGCCGCGCAGGACGAAACCGGAAGACGACGGCTGGACAATCCGGACGATTTCATCGTGATCGAAATCGGGACGGCGCTTACCCGCAACATTCCGGTTGTTCCGGTGCTGGTCGACGGGGCGCGCATGCCAAGGTCGAGCGAACTCCCGGATTCGCTGAAGCTGCTTGCCCGCCGTCAGGCTATTCAAGTTCGCCACACCAATTTCAGCAGCGATGCCGAGGCGCTGGTCAAGAGACTGCGCGAGGCACTCGGTTATGATTCGCCCGAGCGCCGGTGGCGCGTGCGGCTGGCAATCGGCGTTGCGGTGGTAGCGGCGCTGCTCCTGGTCGTTGGAGGCGGCTATGCGCTGTTCGGGACAGCCGGACAACGAGAAGTGCAACAGGCCTTGACCAAACTGGAGCAAGAGCGAAAGGCCGCCGACACCGAGGCCAAGCGCAAGGCGGACGAAGCCGAGGCGGAAGGCCAGCGTAAGGCGGATGCCGATCGCAAACGAAAGGAAGGTGAAGAGGCCGGCAAGGCTGGTGATTACGGTAAGGCCATCGCGAGCTTCAACGAGGCGATCCGGCTTAATCCCAACAACGCCGTGGCCTACTATGACCGAGGCCTCTCTTACTCGAGGATAGGCGACCGCGACCGGAGCATCGCCGACTACAACGAGGCCATTCGACTCGATCCGAACTACGTTTGGGCCTTTACGAACCGGGGCATTCTTTATCGGAGTAAAGGCGATGTGGACCGGGCCATCGCTGATTTCAACGAAGCCCTTCGATTGAATCCTGTGCACACGTTGGCCCTTAATGGCCGGGGCGTCGCCTATGCAAACAAAGGCGACTATACTCGCGCCATGGCCGATTACGACGCGGCCATTCGACTCGATCCGAAATACGCTGGGGCGCTTTGCAATCGGGGAATACTGAAGCAGAAGATCAACGACAGCAGTGGCGACGCGGATATAGCGGACGCCAAGCAGTTGGATGCTTCAGTCTGTCGATGAGGTCCGCTATTGGCGGCCCCTGGCAGACCTCATGCGCTCCACGGATAGACACGCTCCTTTCGTCAGCATACGACCCTTCGCCGGCGCGACGAAGCTTGCCTTCGATTATCGGCCTTCTGGACAGGATGGTCGTCGAGTAGGCTGACCAGGAGACTTTCCATCGGTGTCAAGAGCCGCAGGCGGCGGCTCGCGGTAGCTCAGGAATGTAGCGATGGCTATTCTTGTCAGCCGCTACACCGGAGAAGATGCGACCGCGCATTCGCAATTAAAGGAGAGAAGCAATGGACCTGAAGGGAATGGTTGCGCTGGTGACGGGCGGCAACGGCGGACTGGGGCAGCGCATCTGCCATGCGCTGGCGCAGGAGGGCGCACATGTCGCCGTCATGTACGCCCGCAGCCGCGACCAGGCCGAAGGCGTCGTCAGCGAACTAACGTCGCGTCATCAAATCAAGGCCCAGGCTTTCGCCTGTGACATTACCGACGGCGCGGCTGTGGATCGGCTGGTTGGCGAGGTAACCAAGGCCTTTGGTCGCCTTGATGTTCTGATCAATGACGCCGCATACAACGTCTCGATCCCCTTCAGCGATCTCGACAATCTGACGATGGAGGTGTGGGACAAGATCATGGCCGTCAACCTGACCGGGCCGATGCATCTGACCAAGGCGGTGGCCCCGATCATGAAGGCCCAGGGGCGAGGCCGCATCGTCAACGTCGCTTCGGTCGCAGGGCTCAACCCGACCGGCTCTTCCATCGCCTATGCCGTGTCGAAGGCGGGCCTCATTCATCTGACGCGTTGCATGGCGGTGGCGCTGGCGCCCGAGACGCTCGTCAACTGCGTGGCGCCGGGTCTGCTGGAAGGCACTCGCGCGACAGCCAATCTCCGGTCCGAGCAGATCGAGCGCTCCGCGTCGAGCTCGCTCCTGAAGAAGCCCGCCGACAAGGACGACTGCGCCGACATGGTGGTCGCCATGTGCCGCACCGAGACCATGACCGGCCAGACCGTCGTCATCGACTCCGGACGCATCTTTCACTAGGACGACGGGCTCCTTTATCGAAGCCGCCAACGGGCTTCCATTCGATGGCGCCCAGCGTGGGGAATATCCGAGGTTTGATCGATGGTTGTTTGGTCTCCTTTCAGGTTCAACTGCGGACGCGAGATGGCCAATCGGTTTGCGATTGCGCCGCTGACGACCGATTCTTCCCACGAAGATGGGACGGCAACCGAAGATGAATTCGAATTTGTCCGGCGACGGGCCGCCGGCGGATTCGGAGCCACCATTTCTTCCGCCGCCTACGTCGAACAGGACGGGCGTTCCTGGCAGGGAATCGGTGCGGCACATGATGGACATTTGTCCAGTCTCCAACGGCTTGCTGAAGCCATGCGCGCTGCAGGCGGTCTTGCGATCCTGCAGATATATGACGGTGGCCGCATCGCAAAGCCCGAGTTGATAGGCGAGCAATGTCTGCGGGCGCCTTCTGCCGTCGCATCGTTGCGTCCCGGAGCAAGGACGCCAAGGGCGATGACAGCCGATGAGGTTGCAGGCCTGATTGCAAGCTTTCGGGAGGCTGCCGCGCTGGCTCGAAAAGCCGGGTTCGACGGCGTCGAGATTCACGGCGCCAACCACTACGCGGTTCACCAGTTCTTTTCGCCTCGGGCCAATCATCGCGTCGATAATTGGGGAGGCACGCTTGCAAGGCGCATGAACTTTCCTCTCGCGGTCGCGCAGGCCGTTCGCGACGCACTCGGCCCAACCCTGATCGCAGGCTTTCGCGTTACGCCATTCGAGGCCGAGCCTGACGGCTATACGCTCGAGGACTCCAAGCTGCTTTGTAATGAGCTTGCGAAGTTGAATCTCGACTACATCTCCGTTTCGCTCGACGATTATCGGAAGAGCCAACCTGTGGGAGAGACTCGTGTCTATGATGGTCCGGTCGAGAAGAGGCCTCCCCCGGCGGAGAGTCCGATCACGGCATTTGCCCGCGTCATCGCCGGCCGCAGTGCGGTCATGGCAAGCGGCGGGATCAAGACGTGCATCGATGCCGAGGGCGCGATCGGAATGGGAGCGGATCTGGTCGCGGTAGGGCGCGCCGTGGTGGTTGATCCGGAGTGGCTTGCCAAGGTCCGAAGCAAGCGTGAAGCATCGATCCTCGCCGGACTGCCGAAGAATGAGCGCGAGATAGCCGGAGCCTTGAGCATTCCTCCGCGAATGGTCGAATACCTGTTGAGCCGTCCCGGCTGGATTCCTCGCCTTTAGGTCTAGGACGGGTTGGCGTCCTCAATGAGGGGACACCAATAAAAAGCCCGGCCGAGATATCGGCCGGGCTCTCGATCAACACGCGATGATCGCGCTTGCGTCAGATCAGTTGCAGACCTCGACGCGGCGATAGCGCCAGTCGTAGCCGTCCCAGAAGCGCTCGCGAACCATGCGGCACGCCGGGTAGGGCGCTTCTTCCACATAGACCGGACCGCCGTAGGCCGGGCGGCTGGAGGCGATCGCGCCACCGATGATCGCGCCGCCGAGCAGGCCGGCCGCCACGCCTGCGGCCACGCCACGCTGGGCGCTTGCGGGCGTCGAGGCAAGCGAACCCGCAATCGTTGCGACCGCGACGAAGGCAGCAAATGTCTTCTTCATGTCCTGGACTCTCCTGGAATGGCGCCTTCGGGCGCCGGGTTTACGGGTGACTCACACGCTGTTTTCGAACTGCCGTTTCGCTAAAAAAGCGTAGATGGGTCAATCGAAAGTAAACGTCCCGAAACTGTGATCGAAGAAAGCGGTTTTTTCGGGCCGGAACAGCACTCATCCCGGAAAAGCCCTGCTTTCTCGGGATGTTGGGCCGCAAATTTAATGAAGATGAACGCTTCGCGCGCGCAGCGCTTTCGAGCGGGTGGCGCTAGTCGCACACCCTGACGCGGCGGACGCGCCAGCCATAGCCGTCCCAGAAGCGCTGACGCTGCCAGATGCAGGATTCCCCGTAGACGGGATCGGCCACATAGGCAGGGCCGCCATAGTAGCCGGGCGCGTAATAGCCGGGGGCGCCGTAATAGTAGCCGTTCTGGGACGCAATCGCGCCGCCGACGATGGCGCCGCCGATCAATCCGGCAGCGACGCCCGCAGCGACACCGCGCTGCGCCTGGGCGGGAGCGGGAACGGCCACAGCCGATAGGGTTAATGCGGCGGCGGCTCCAACCGCCATCAGTGTCTTCTTCATGGCCATGACCTTTCTTGCGGGAGGCAAAGGGCGAAGTCGCGCCCGGCAGCAGTTCCATATTTTGCTTGAATGATCAATGAACGCCGCACCGCCGGCGATGACGAAAACGGGAGGTGACGCAGATCACGGTGCGAGAATACCGAAAGTGTTTTCCTCGGCTTTGGCGGAGGAGGCGGTGGCGGCGATCGATGCCGGATCAGCGGATAAATCAGCGCGGATTTGATTTACCGCAACACCGCTGTTTAGATTCATTCCAGTATTGCGCCCGCATCAGTTTGGAATTGCTTGAAAATGCGGCTTTTCCTTTTGCATCTCCGAGCGCACTTCCATATCGATAACAGTGCATCACGAGGGTTGTTTTCGTTCCTATGATCGTCTGTTCCTGCAACGTCCTGAGCGACCATGATGTCCGGAATGCCGTGAGTGCAGCTTCGGACCTGCCGCGAAATCCCAAGCAGATATACGGATGCCTCGGTTGCAGCGCCGAGTGCGGCCGCTGCGCGCGGACGCTCAAGACCATCATCGATGAGGCGCTCGGCGCCTGCGCCAAGGAATGCTGCGCCGGCTGCCCGCATAGCCACGCCGCCAATGACGAGCCAGCCCAGGAGAATCCCGCGAACCCGGTTGCCCCGGCCTTCGCCCTGGCGGCCTGCTGAAGCGCTTCGAAATCCCCTGATATCTCCGATTGCTGCGGCAGCTTGTCCGCGCGAGGCGATTGCTCTCGGCACCAAACTGATTTAGAAGCGTTCTAAATTCAGGAGTCGGGTCCCGTTGTCCCGGCGGAAATCGGAGTGGACCATGCAGGGCGATCCCAAAGTCATCGACTATCTCAACAAGGGCCTGCGCAGCGAGCTTACCGCCATCAACCAGTACTGGCTGCATTACCGGCTGCTGGCCAACTGGGGCCTGCTCGACATGGCCAAGGTCTGGCGCAAGGAATCCATCGAGGAGATGGAGCACGCCGACAAGTTCACCGACCGCATCCTGTTCCTCGACGGCTTCCCGAACATGCAGGTGCTCGATCCGCTGCGCATCGGCCAGAACGTCAAGGAAATCATCGAGTGCGATCTCGCCGCCGAGGTCAGCGCGCGCACGCTCTACCAGGAAGCCGCAACCTACTGCCACGGCGTCAAGGACTACGTCTCACGCGACCTGTTCGAGAGCCTGATGAAGGACGAGGAACACCACATCGATTTCCTCGAAACCCAGCTCGACCTCATCAATCGCATCGGCCTCGAACTCTACACCCAGAAGCACGTCGGTGGCCTCGAGAGCGGGGACTGAGCTGGCTGGGCGGGACGCATAACTGTCGTCACCCGCCTTGTGCGCAATTGCGCAATGGGGCGGGTGACCCGGTGTTCCAGAGACATCAGCGAATGAACCGAAAAGCCGCGGCGTACTGGATACCCCGCTTTCGCGGGGTATGACGGCGGCTTTGCGGTCGCCAACAATACGCTACAACTGCGTCTTGTAGCGCTCGTAAACCACTTCCTGGCTCTCGCGTTCGCCGAGGCCGGTCTGGTCGTGGATCACTTCGCCGATGCTCGGCATCACCGAACGCTCGACCTTTTCCGTGGTCCACAATTTCGAGCGCATCAGCGCCTTGCCGCAATGGAAATAGGCTTCCGCAACGTCGATGCGCAGCACCGCGCGCGGCGGCTTGCCGAACTCGATCATCGAGGCCATCAGCTCCGGGTCTACCGTGCCCTTGCCCTTGCCGCCGACGCGCAGCGTCTCGTCGATCCCGGGCACGAAGAAGATCAGTTGCACGAAGCCCGAGCCCTCGACGATGTTGCGAAAACTGTCGATGCGGTTGTTGCCGGAGCGGTCCGGCATCAGGAGCAGGTTCGGTCCGCCGACATGGATGAAGCCGGGATTGCCGCCGCGCGGCGAGGCATCGACGCTGCCGTCCGAGCCTGAGGTGGCCAGCACGCAGAACGGCGACATGCCGATGAACTTCCTCGCATGCACATCGATCTCCGGCCGTGCCTTGGCGATCACGCGCGGCGAGGGGGCGGGATAGATCGTGGCGAGGTCGTCAGGGGCAAGATCGGACAAGGGCGGCTCCTCTCGATTTCGCGCCAAGGCTATCATCCCGTGGAACAGGCGTCATCTTGATAGACTCTAGACCGCGTCCGCCGGCACGAAGCAGCTGATGATGATGGCGCCGCCGTGGTGCACGTACCACACCACGGCTTCGCCGATCGGATTGCCTCAAGCAAGGCGGCTGGCGCGAGCCTTCGCATCCGATCCTCCGCAATCCCTGTCTGTGCTCGCGGACATCTCGACCCGCGACTCGTTGCGGACAATTCAAGCGGAGCGGGCGTCCGGATGCACGCTCAAATAATGAGCGATGTCAGCGACGCCCGCTTGATGCAGTGCGAAGTGAGGATGTCTTCTTCTTCGCACGCGCTTTCAACCTGGACTTCGGCGCGACATTGTTCCACGCCATCGTCAGCGCGCTTTTCAGCGTCGCCGCGTCGGCCTTGGCCAGACGAATATTGGTGTAGCCTTGCCTACCCCAGCCGCCCGGCACCGCGCGGAAGATCTCGGGCTCCGCCTCGACCAGCATCGACTGCTGCTCGATAGTCAGCTTCAGCGTGCCCCAGTTCTCGTCGGGATGGCCGAGTGTAGCGAAGATGCGCTTGCCGACGCGAAAATCCGCCTTGCCGTGATGCGCGCTCTCCACCGCATCGGAAAGCGCCAGCGCTGTCCGGCGAAAACGGCTTGCCGTCATTGCCGCGCTTTCGCTGCCTACATCGCCCGCTGCGGCGCGCTCTGCAAGAACTCTTCCAGTTGCTTCCTGTAGAACTTCGCATTGCCTGTCGTGAGATGGCCGCGCGTCTCGGTCGAGGCCGGGATCAGGAACTGGCGGCCGTTCTTGACGCGCTTCATCGCGGCATCGGTGACGCCGGTCTCGGGCGGATTGCGTTCGTCGTCGGCGGCGTTGATCAGGAGCAGCGTCGCCTCGATCTTCTCCAGCGACGGCGCTGGATTGTAGTCGTGCGAGGACTCCCATTGGTAGATGAAGTCGTTGGCATCGGCGGTAACAGCGGTGGCGAGGCGGTCATCGACCATCTTGTCGGCCTTCGCCGCCGTCGGCGCCAGCGTCTGATAGGCCAGCGTGCCGCCGCCGGTCGCGATGCCATAGGCGTTGATCGCGTATTTCATCATGCGCGGCTGCGCGGTGTAGTTGCCGCCATTGTAGTCGGGATCGTTTTTGATGGTCTCCAGCATCATCCGCCGCAGCATCCAGTTGCGCGCCGCCATCTCGGTCGGCTGCGAGGCCATCGGCACCAGCGTGTCCATCGCTTGCGGATATTTGCCGCCCCAGATCCAGGTATGCATGCCGCCCATCGAATTGCCGATCACGAGCCTGAGATGCTTGATGCCGAGCCCTTCGGTGACCAGGCGGTGCTGCGCGTCGACCATGTCCTCGTAATTGTATTTCGGAAACGCGGTCTTCATGCCGTCGGACGGCTTTGACGATTTGCCGTGGCCGATGCTGTCCGGAATGATGATGTAATATTTGGCCGCGTCGAGCGGCTGGCCGGGACCGAACAACTCGCCGCCGAACGTTGCCGTCAGCATGCTGGCCGCCGAGCCGCCCGAGCCGTGCAGCACCAGCACCGGCTGTCCGCCCGGCTCGCCGATTGTCGTGTAGTGCAGCCGCAACTCGGCCATCGTCTCGCCGGTGTGGAATTTGAAATCCCGGGCGACCCAGTCGCCCTGTTTCGGCGCGGGAAAATCGGCGGCGAGGGCGGTAATGGACGTCAGGGCGAAGGCTGCCGACAAGGCTGCGCGCGACAGGTTCATGATGGTTCTCCCCGGGGCTTGCGGCCGTCTTGTGCGCCGCTTGCGGGGAACTCTATCACACCAGCGATTTCCGTTACCAGACCGGTGGGCCGCCTATCCCTCCACCTCGGTTTCCGGCCGGTCGTTGCCGGCGGCGGTTTCCGAGTGCCATCGTCCGTCGGCGGTTTCGTATTCGATCACCTCGGTGCGGCCCGGCACCCGCTGCTCGGTTGCCGCCCGCCGCGCCGCGGCAAGCGCGGTGGCGCGGTTCGCAAACGGCTCGGAGAACACGCCGTCGACGGTATAGGCCCAGCCGCCGTCATGTTCGACGATCTTGTAGGTCACATGGGTCATCGGGAACTCGCTGCTTGACGGTGCCGACGGGGTGAACGTGCCGCATAATTCATGACAGAATAGGGCACGCCGTCGGATTTTGCACCGAGCGTTCGTCCTTGAACGATGACCGGTGAAGGAGAGAGCCATGTGCCGCAACATCAAGACCCTGTTCAATTTCGATCCGCCGGCGACGCATGCCGAGATCCATGCTTCCGCGTTGCAATTTGTGCGCAAGCTTTCCGGCTTCAATTCGCCGTCGCAGGCCAATGCGGAGGCGTTCAACCGCGCGGTATCCGAAGTCTCCGACAGCGCGCGGCGCCTGTTCGCCGCGCTGCAGACCAATGCCGCGCCGCGTGACCGCGAGGTCGAGGCCGAGAAGGCAAGGGAGCGCTCGCGGCGCCGGTTCGGCTAGCCTCCCGCGCCGGCGCAGCGTGATTGACCTCACGGTGCGGCGCGGCCGTGACGGCCATGGTGGCACCGGATGTCAGCCATGGAGGGATGTCATGGACCAGAAAAAGCGCTTGAAGCTCGCCGCAATCTTTTTCGCCGTGTTCTGGATCGGCGGGATGCTGTGGTGGAGCGGCGAGTATCATCCCGCCTACACCATCCTGCTCGCCGTTTGCGGCAGCATCGGCGGCTATTTGTGGTTTCTCGCGATGCGCTGGGTCTTCCACTACATGCAGATGCTGCGGCCGAACGGCGATCCCGGCGCCGGCCGTTAAACCGCGGTGACACCTTCGCCGGGTGAAAGAACTCCGGCGCCGGCCTCAGACGAGCCGAAGTGCCAGTTGGCGCAGCGGCCGGGCGTGGCTTTGCACGAAGTCGGTAAGATGCTCCGGCAGCGGCACGCCGTCGATGTCGCAGCGCATCTGGATCTCCTCGGCAATGTCCGATGAGACATCCTCGGACCAGTGTTCGAGCGTGTTGAACGCCACGATGCGGACGGGGCTGTTGTATTGGCCGGAAAGCAGATCGCTGACGACGCTTTCAAGGTCGGCCTTCTCGGTCTCGGTTTCGCGGTAGACCGTCCCGTCGGAAAAACCGTCGACGACGAGATAGACGGTTTCATCCGCGCCGTAAGGGACCATCCCGGGTGACCAGCCAGTGCGTTTCATGTGCGCATATCCTGCAGCTCACGGGAATCAAGTGCCGGCGATCCGAACGGTTCCCTGGTCGGGTACCATTTTTTCCCGAAGTTGCTATCATCGAAATCCGTTCACTGCTCGAAAGGGATCTCGTTCAAGCACAAGCGCCCGAAGAGGTGGCATCATGACCAGATTGGATGATCGGACAATTGCCAACATGGATATCGTTCTCGAGGAGACGTGCAGCGTCTTCCCTCATGGCGGCGACCACGAGCACCGCCGCTACATTGCGCAAAAGCTGAAGCTCAGTGCGAAGAGGGGAAACACCACGCTGGGCGGATTGAGGGCTGTTGCACACAGCGCGCTCAAGGAGATCACGTCCGATCGGCAACTCGGGAACTAGCCGGATAGACCGGGCGTTCTCAATTCGCAGCGTCGATCGGCCGCGCGTCGGCGGCAGCGATGCCTGCCCGCTGCCTGTGTCAGATGATCTGACAGTATTTGTCCGGATAGAAGGTCGGGAACAGTCGGACCATAATACCGCTTTCACAGGAACGTATACTTGCGTTCGCCCGGCGGAAACGCCGGGCTTTCGCATGAGCTGTCTGTTGTCCATCGAGCGCGAGGCAGAGACCGGTTCTCAATTCGCATCCCACGTCACCGGCAGATTGAGCAGGCCGCGGAACGCCCAGCCGCCGATCCGCACCGGCTCGCGCGCATCGAGCCGCAGGCCTTTTAGCCGCGCGAACAGGCTCGGCAGCGCGACGTCGGCGACCATGGCGCGGGAGGCGAATGCTCCGGCGCAATAATGCGGGCCGGCGCCGAACGCGATGCTCTTCTGGGTGTCGCGCGTGATGTCGAAACGATCGGGATCGGCAAAGCAGGCCTCGTCGCGATTGGCGGAACCGAACATGAAGAACACGCGGTCCTCCGGCTCGAAGTCGATGCCGCGATAGGTCCACGGCTTGGCGACGCGGCGCGGCGACATCTGGATCGGCGCGATCCAGCGCGCATATTCCTCGAACACGTCGATCCATTTCGCTTTTCCCTCGCGCAGCAGCGCGAGCTGTTCGGGATGCGTCAGCAGCGCCCAGGCCGTGCCTGAGATCGCATCGCGCGGCTCGTTCTGCCCGCCCGAGATCGCCAGCTTGATGTTGGCGCGGATGCTTTCCATGTTCTGGCCGGCCGCGAGCAGGACGCTCAGGATCGAGGTGTTCGGGTGCTTCGTCACCACCGGAATCATGTCGTCGATCGCCGCATCGATGCCTGAAGTCGCCGCATGGCAGCGCGCCTCGACCTCCCTGTTGCCGGTGTAGTTGGCGATGCCGTCGATCATCGCCTGCGACCACGCGTCCATGTCCTGGTAGCGCATGTTGGTGAGGCCGGTGACGTCCTTCAGGCATTCGGCCGACAGCGGCAGCGCGAACGCCTTGCAGAGATCGGCTTCGCCCGCCGGCGCGAGCTCATCGAGGATGCGGTCGGCGTGGGCCTGGAACTGCCGGAGCCAGGTGTCGCGCACGGTGCGCGGCGACACCGCCGGAAACATCGCCTGCCGCTCCGCCATGTGCGCTTCGCCGTCCTTGCGCATCATGTTGTGGCCCATCAGCACGTTCATCAGTCCGTTCGGCTGATGCGAGGAGAACACGTCGATGCGCTTCTCCTGGGTGAAGATGTCGTCGCGTCGGGTGAACACGGTCGAGCCGAGTTGCGGCACGAAGGCGATCGGCGCCTCGCGGCGCATCCGCGCCAGCGCGGGATAGGGATCGGCCCAGAAAGAGGGAATGTCGATGTCGAAATGCGGAGCGTTGGACATGGATCGGCGTTTCCGTCTGGCCGGCTTTTCGCGCAGGGTGGCCAAGCGGAGCGGCACTGTCAAATGTCGCGGGTCGATGCGATCGCCCGGATTTTCAGGATATCGGGGAGCCGGGCGGTCCGATGTCCACGGGGGTGTCGGATGACACGTCCTTGACGCCGGGAATCTTGCGCATCCTGGCGACGTCGGCAGGATGGGCGGATCCGGTGACGACGCCGATGGCGTCCATGACCTGGTCGACCTCGAACCCCTTTGCCTTGAGTTCGCGCGTCACCTTCTCGATCCCGTGCTCGCCCGAGACCGTGACTACAAAGGCCTGCTTCTGCTTCTTTGCCATGACGCTCTCCAAAACGACGCTCTCCAAAACTTCGTCGCCGTCTGCATGGCCGCCTGTACGGCACGGCGCAAATCCGGAACCACCGCCGGCCCTAGCGGTTCTCGCCGCTGCCCGGCGGTGTCTCCGGTTCGATACGGCCAACCGCGCTTCGTGCCAACACCTTATACAGGCTGCGATCTTCCGCGTGCCGCCTGTCCCAATCGGCGAGGCCATTGCGAGCCGCAAGATTCAACTGGTCATCCTCGGCGATCTCGTCAAGGTGCGGCCGCCGCAGCGCGCGAGGAACGAACACGGCCTGCGCCACCGGATCGCCAATCCTGAAATGAACCGGCCCCGGCGGCAGGCCAAGGGCGAGATTCACGGGACTGGCGTACCAGTCGGTTTCGACCAGGCCGCATTTGACTTCGACGCCGGATGTGGTGCGATTGAGCGGCGGCAGGAAAAGCGTGTCCACCATGTCGGGCGTACGCCAGATATAGGGCAGATGAAGCTTGATCAGGGTCGATTGGTCGTCGCGATCGAAAAAGCTGATGCCGGGCTCTTGCACCGTTGCAGCCGGTGAGGCATCGCCCGAAATTCCCCTGAGCTCATAGGCATTGCCGGTGAAGCAGGTTGGCGGATTGTCGAACACGTAAAATACCCGCGGCTCGGGATAGTTGTCGGCAGCGTCGGGTCTGTTCGCGGGCGAGCGGAATGCCCGGCATCCGCCCGGCAGTTCCTCGAGCGTGCAGAAGCCGAAGCGGATCGGGGAGGGAATGATCACGCCGAGCGCGCTGGCGGCCGTGAACGGCAGGCACTGCTCCTGCACGCCATAGCCTGGCGGAACGGAGGTCCTTGTGCGCGCCGCGGCAATGCGCGGCAGCGCCAGGTTCGGAACCAGCGGGATCAATTTCACGGTGGCGGCTGATGCGCTCATGGCTTTTCTGAAGACGCTGCCCGCACCGGAGCATAGGCGCCGGTGCGGGACGCGCAAGGCGGGCTATGGTGCCTGCACCAGGCCGGCGCCGACGTCGGTCGGCGGCAACGGCAGATGCTTGGCCGTTGCAATCAGTTTGGCGCGCAATGCAGCGCCGCGAAGGGTTGCATTGCTCTGCGCCCACAGCGCGGCGCAGCCCGCGACATGCGGCGTTGCCATGCTGGTGCCGCTCTTGGTGTCGTGCAATTGCGGCCGCGGGACTGACGAGAACGTGTTCGTGCCGGGACCGGCGATGTCGATCTTGCCGCCGTTGGAGAACGACGCCACCCGCATCGAACTGTCGAGCGCGCCGACGCACATCACGGTAGGTGAATTCCCCGGCGCGCCGGAGGACTGGATATTGCCCGGACGCGCGCTGGCATTGCCTGCCGCCGCGATGATCAGGCAACCGGCAGCAAGCGCCGCCGCGCCGGCGGCCGTATAGGAGGGCTGCGGCGGTATCTGCGCGCCGAGCGACATCGAGATCACCTCGCAGCGGTTCGCGATCGCCCAGTTCATGCCGGCCAGGACCTGCGCCTGCGTGCCGGAGCCGGAATTGGTCAGTACCTTGCCGATGAACATCCGCCCGCGGAACGCGATGCCGTATCGCTGCAGGTTGCCGGGAGGCGATTGCGGCCCAAGCGCCGTGCCGGCGGTGTGCGTGCCATGGCTGTGAAGATCCTGCACCGGCTGTCCGACGAACGTCTGGCTAACGATCGGGCGGCCCGCGAACTCGGGATGTCCGAGGTCGAAACCGGTATCGAGAACGGCAACCTTGATTCCGTTGCCGTCGAAGGTGCTCTGCGGCACCCTGCAGGCCCGGAGCCCCCACGTCGCGCCGACCGCCGTGGCCGACACGTCCTCGACGATTTCCGCACCGTGCAACGAGCCGATGTCCTGGTAGATCATCTCGGCGGTATGCAACACGCCCCTCAGATAATCGCCCGGGCTCACCTGCGTGGCGAACATGAAATATTCGGGGTCGACCGAGTGCGTGGCGCTGTCGGCCTCGACGAAATCGGCGGCGGTGATGCCGTGCTCGGCGGCGGCGGCTCCGCCGACCAGGGCGACGCCGATCTCCGGGAAGACCATGGCGTGGGCGTCTCCGGCATCCGCCAGATCGGCGGCCTGATTCTTGAAGTCGCGCGCGTTCGCGACGCGGAGGCCTCTTTTCGATTGCAGCGCCTTCACGCCGGCGGCAGCGGCGCCTTCCTTGAACGTCATCAGGAAGCGTCCGGTCTTGGTGGTGTCGCCGCCTTGCTCGAGTGCTGCCAGCAGCAGTTCGTCGGGACTTGCAGCGATGGTCTGCTGCGTTCCGGCGTCGGATGATTTGGGTTTGCTTCGCCTCGCCATGCTCGTCTCCTGTCGGTTGATCTGAGGAATGTTGATGCGTCGAGGTCAGTTACCTGGCCGCTTTGCGCGGCAAATTCGTACGGTGGGCGTAGCGATCGCCGGGCGATGCGTCGGAAAATCAGGTGCTACGAAATGAAAGGAACGGCCAGGCAGTGCGCAAACGATAATTGTCTGAATTTGCTGTACAATCTTAGATTTCACACGGCCGCGTTCACATTTCAGCGATTGGAATTGGGGTGGCGTATGGCTGGATAGGACTCGTGTCCCGGACGCGGTGCAGCGTGCAACGCTGCTCCGCAGGGCCGGGACCCATTGCGGCCAACAGCGCGCTGCGGCATGCACCCCGGCTCTGCAGCGCATCACTTGCGTGCCGCGCTGCGTCCGGGGCGCGAGGGAATGCCCCGACTCACACCGCGCGGTAACCGCCGTCGACCATCACGATCGAGCCGGAGACATAGGCCGACAGATCGGAGGCGAGGAATATCGCGGGGCCGACGATGTCCTCCGCGGTCCCGGCGCGCCCGAGCGGGGTGTGATCCATGAACGTCTTCACCAGTTCCGGATTGTTGGCACGGGCGTTGGCGTTGAGCGGCGTTGCGATGAAGCCGGGACCGATCGCGTTGACGCGCACGCCTTCCTTGCCGAGCTCGGCGGCCAGCGCCTTGGTGAAGCCGAGCACGCCGTGCTTGGAAGCGGTATAGGCCGGCGAGCTCGGCGTGCGCACATGCACGAAGGACTGGATCGAGCCGATATTGACGATGCGCCCCTTGCTGGCGCGCAACGGCGCCAGGAACGCGTGCGTTACGTTGAACACGCCGGTGAGGTTGACCGTGATGATGTCGTCCCAGTCGCTGATCACGGTCTCCGCCGCGCCGAGCATGCCGTTGCGGCGGACGATGCCGGCATTGTTGACGAGGATCGAGACCTGGCCGACCTTGTCGGCAACCTGCTTTGCCATCGCGACGCAGTCCTCGCGCCTGGCGACGTCGAGCGCGAAGCTGTCGGCCTTGCCGCCGGCGTCACGGATTTCCTTCGCCGCCTCCGCCGCCGCCTTCTCCTCGCGGTCGAGCAGCACCACGCGCGCGCCTTCGCGGGCGTATCCGAGCGCGATCGCGCGCCCGATGCCGGAGCCTGCGCCGGTGACGACGGCGATGTGATTTTCGAGAAGGGGCATGGCGCGTTTCCTCTTGCCTGGGTTTTGCCGGAGGATAGCAAGCGGGCCGGTCAGTACAAGGTGGGAAGCAATATGGTTTCGTAGGGTACGCAAAGCGCAAACGTGGTCCACCGTACGCGGCTTCCACCTGATGGTGAGGAGCGTGGAGCGAAGGCGGGCGACTTCACCTGCTCACCGCCGCGTGAATGGCTTCGCAATGGCGCACGAGATTGGAATGGGCGGTGACGAACGCCTTCAGCGGCGTCGGGATCGGGAAGAAGTGGATGTTGGCGATGAAGCCGTAGATGCCGGCATCGACGCTGGTCGGCTTCGCGCCATGCACGTAGCCGTCGGCAGGAACTAGGTCGGCCAGCACCTGCAGGTCGGCCAGTCCGCGCGCATAGGCCTCGTCGGGCGCATAGCGGCCGATGCCCTGGAAATGATAGCGCTGCGCGTTGTAGTCCCTGGCCTTGTTCATGCCTGCGACGTCGATCTGCGGATGTTGCGCGATGAAGCCGTCGCGAAACGCCGGGAAATAACGGTCATCCTTCCAGCGCGAATACGACATCGCCCAGTACAGATCATCCAGCATCCGCGTGACGAGATGGTTCATCATGCGCTGGGCGGGCGTGAGGCCGGCGTCGATGGTCAGGCGATATTTGTCGACGAGATGGGCGATGATGGTTTCGCTGTCGCCGATCGTCGCGCCATCGTCGACGACATAGGGCAATTGCCCGCGCGGCGCCGGCGAGGCGTCGAAGATGTGCTCATGGACGAACGGCACGCCGGTGAGATTGAGGAAGGCGTACACCTTCAGCCCGTAGCCGTTATTGTCGGCGACGCCGAACAGTTCGGGATAGGAGTAGAGGGTCAGCATCGATCACCGCCCGGAAATCTGCGCCACGCATTCGATCTCGATCAGCATCTTCGGATCAGGCAATGCCTGCACCACGCAGGTGGTGCGGGCGGGGTAGGGCGCCGGGCCGAACGCCGACGCATAGAGCACGTTCATCGTCGCAACGTCGGCGGCGCGCGTCAGCAGCACGTTGACCTTGACGAGATCGCGGAACGAGCTGCCTGCTTCGTCGAGGATGCGCCTGATGTTGGCGACGACGAAGCCGAACTGCGCCTCAAAGCCGTCGGCAAGCGCGCCCTTGTCGTCAAAGCCCGGAATGCCAGAGACGAAGATCAGGTCGCCGACGCGGGTTGCGAAGGAGAGCGGTGGAGCCTTGATGCCGGCGGGCGGCGCAAAATGCTTGATATCGGGCATGGAACACCTTCCTGAGCTGTTAGGCTTTCCGGAACCTAACGCGCCGCTGCCTCGCTGGAAAGGCAGCGGCGCGTGCCACGCGACCCGCCGATAACCTGGAAGAGCGCGATGCGATGAGATCGCAGGAGGAGAGTGCCGGGCGAACAACTAGCGCAAGACGATCGCGCCAAGGGTAATGCAGTTCACAGGCGCAATGATTTGCCTGTGCAGAAGCGTCTGCGCAATTGGCCGACATATTTTGATGAAATTGTGTCGTGAGCGCCGCGGCGCGCGCATCAATGCACTTTTCCCCGCTCTCCGATGAAAGTACTATCGGTCATCACGACTCGAATCGTGCGCGCAGCCCTGCCCGCGATCATCCTGGAGAAAATATACATGAAGATGCCATCCGCCGTTCGTGCCGCCATGCTCGCGCTTGCGGCTTTTGCGGGCGTTACACTGTCCTCCGCGGCGCGTGCCGATGAAGGCTTCGTGCAACTCACGATCTACAAGGCGGGCTGGGTGATCGGCGGTTCCGGCGGCAGCGGCGTGCTGGATTTCCGCGGCCGGCGTTATGCGCTTTCGACCGGCGGCCTCGACTATGGTTTCGTGTTCGGCGGCTCGAAGACGATCCTGCGCGGCCGCGTCAGCAACATCTGGCGTCCCTCCGACGTCGCCGGCGTCTACGGCGCGGCAGGCGCGGGCCTTGCGGTCGGCCGCGGCGCGCGCGCGATCGTGTTGACCAACCAGAAGGGCGCGGTGCTGGAGTTGACCGGCCATCAGGTCGGCTTGATGGCGAACGCGGATCTCTCCGGGCTGGCCATTACGATGCGGTAGGTCTCTTGGCGTCATTGCGAGCGGAGCGAAGCAATCCATGCCGCCACTTGCGGCGGGATGGATTGCTTCGTCGCGGAGCCTGTCATCGGGCGCGCATTCGCGCGACCCGTTGGCTCCTCGCAATGACGCGCTCGCGCATATCGAAAATCTTTCAGAGCGCGAGCGCGAATTTCTTACCGAAGCCCGATTACTGGACGCCGAGGAAATCCCGCTTGCCGATCTCGACGCCGTTGTGGCGCAGGATGCCGTGGGCCGTGGTGGCGTGGAAATAGAAGTTCGGGAAGGCGAAGTTGACGAGATATTGCTGGCCCTTCAGCGTCCGCGTGTTGTTCTGCCCGACGGGGAACGTCACGTCCCTGACGTCACCGCCTTCGAACTGCGCCGGCTTGAACGACTTCACATAATCGACGGCCTTCGCGATCCGCGCCTGCAATTCCTCAAAGCTCTTTTCGGTATCGGGCGTCGACGGCACCTCGCTGCCGGTCAGCCGCGCGCAGGTCTTCGCGGCGAAATCGCAGGCGGTCTGCACCTGGCGTGTCAGCGGAAACATATCGGGATAAAGCCGCGCGTTGAGCAGCACCTCAGGCTGGATGTTCTTCGCCTTGCAATGCGCTTCCGCCTTGCGGAGCAGGACGGAAAGGCCGCCGAGGATCTGCTGGAAGGCGGGCACGGTTAAGTCGTGGAAAGACATGTGATGCTCTTTTCATGATGTGGAATATCGCCTCGCGAGGATGAGGCGTTGTTCGAAATGGGGCGGCGGTCGAGAAAGTTCAACCTACCGCGCCGCGGGCATCGCGAGGCCCGCGGGCTGCGATTGCGCGCTGGGCCCGCGCATTCGCGCCAGCAATTCCGCGGTCGGCCAGGAATCCGCCGGCAGTCCGTACTTGACCTGCATCGCCTTCACTGCGGTGCGGCTCAATTGCCCCATCACGCCGTCGACCTTGCCGACATTGAAACCCGCGCGCACCAAGTGCTGCTGCAGCTCCTTCAGCTCGTGGAGCCGCAGTTGCGCGACAGGCGTCGCCGGCTGCCGCATCGGCGCGGCGTCGGCGATGCGGCTGGCGAGATAGCCGGCGGTGGTCGAATAGATCAGCGAGTTGTTCCACTCGGTATAGGCCGCGAAATTCGCATAGGCCAGGAACGCCGGCCCGGTGCGGCCCATCGGCAGCAAGAGCGAGGCCGGCAGGTCGTCGTTCGGCAGCGGCCGCCCGTCGGGATAGGTGACGCCGAGCTGCGCGAGCTTGGCGCGCGGCAGCTTGACGGTGAGGTCCGCCTGGTCCCACGGGAAATTTTGCGGCGCGCGCACTTCCTGCAGCCACGGCTCGCCGCGCCGCCATTTCAGGCCGGTCGCGATATAGTTCGCGGTCGAGCCGATCACGTCGGGGGCGCTACGCAGGAGATTGCGATGGCCGTCGCCGTCATAATCCACCGCATAGTTGAAATAGTGCGTCGGCAGAAACTGCGTCTGCCCGAGCTCGCCGGCCCAGGAACCGATCATCTCGGCGGCCGAGAGATCGCCGCGGTCGATGATCTTCAGCGCCGCGATGGTTTCCTTGCTGAACATCTCCGAGCGGCGGCAGTCATAGGCCAGCGACACCAGCGAGGGCAGCGTATGCAGCTTGCCGAGCTCGGCGCCGAAGCTGCTCTCCAGTCCCCAGAACGCGGCGATCACCGCCGGCGGCACGCCGTATTCCTTCTCGGCACGGGCGAACGCCGCCGCATGCATCCTGATGCGGGCCTGTGCGTTCTTTGCCGCAGCATCGGAGGCGCGGTTGCGCGCGAACTCGGTGAAGATCTGCCCGAACACGCGCTGGCCGCGGTCGCGGTTGACGATGCCCTGGTCGTAGACGAGGTAGGGCGCGGCCTCGCCGAGCGCGCGCTGCGACACGCCCTCGGCGACCGCCTGCTGCTTCAGCTCGGCCAGGAAGCGGTCGAACGACATGCCGTTGTGACACGCCGCCGCACGCGCCGTGCGCGGCGCCGCCACCGGCTGCTGGCCAGGTGCGACCGCGGGTCTCGGTGCGGGCCGGGCCGGGGCAGGGGCCGGCTGGGCGATGGCGAGGGATGAAAGGATCAGGGACGCCGCGGCAGCAACGAGCAGGCGAAAGAGCGGCATCCATGTCCCCGCGAAAATCGTGAATCTGAAGCCAGGTTTTAGACCGGCAGGCCGAGTTAGCCAACGGTGCAGCCTCACCGTAGCCCGGCCTCGGTGCAATCCCCCGCGCAAGTCCCGCCGCGCGCATAGGAGCCCGCCGTAACAACCTGATCTCGCAGGCTGTTCCAACCGCCTTCCGCCGTGTAGGCTTCGCCCGCACTGCCGGGCCGGGACAAGGCCATCGTCCATATGGGGCGGGCAGGAATAAGGGAGATAGCGGACATACCATGACGGAACTCCGATACCTCGCGCCCGAGACGCTTGATGAAGCGGTAGGCGCATTTGCCAAGGCCGGCAGCGCCGCGCGCGTCCTGGCCGGCGGCACCGATCTTCTGGTGCAGATGCGAGCCGGCGTCCTGAAGCCCGGCGTGATCGTCGACATCAAGAAAATCCCCGAGATGACCGCCATCGAACAGACCGCCGACGGCGGCTTTCGCATCGGCGCCGCCGTATCAGGCATGGCGCTCGCCGAACACGGAAAATTCGGCAAGGTCTGGCCCGGCGTGCTGGAGGCGGTCAATTTGATCGGTTCCAAGCAGGTGCAGGGCCGGGCTTCCGCCGGCGGCAATCTCTGCAACGGCTCGCCGGCCGGCGACAGCGTGCCCGCGATGGTCGCGGCCGGCGCCGTCGTCACCGTCCAGGGCCCGGACGGCCCCCGCGAGATCAAGGTCGAGGATGTGCCCGCCGGTCCCGGCCGCACCAACCTCAAGCCCGGCGAAATTCTCGTCAGCTTCAAACTGCCGCCGCGTCCCGCAGGCTCCAACGATGCGTACCTGCGCATGATCCCGCGCACGGAAATGGACATCGCCGTGGTCGGCTGCGGCGTCAGCCTCACCATCAAGGACAGCACGGTGACGGCGGCCCGCGTCGGCCTCGGCGCTGTCGCGCCGACCGTGCTGCTGGTCGAAGACGCCGCGAAAGCGCTGATCGGCTCCAGGCTCGACGACGCTGCGCTGGCGAAGGCCGCCGCCGCATGCTCCGCCGCCTGCCGTCCGATCGACGACAAGCGCGGCACCATCGCCTATCGCACCAGGGTGGCCGGCGTGCTGCTCAAGCGCACCGCCGCAATCGCCGCCAAACGCGCGACCCAGAAAAATTAGATTCGGATAATAACTCAATGGCCAAAGTTCACGTCACCACGTCAATCAACGGCGAGCCGATGGAATTCCTCTGCGAGCCCAATGACACCATGCTCGACGCGCTGCGCGGGCCGCTGGGTCTCACCGGCTCCAAGGAAGGCTGCGCCTCCGGCGACTGCGGCGCCTGCTCGATCACGCTCGACGATCGCCTGGTCTGCTCCTGCCTGATGCTCGCGGTCGAATCCGAAGGGCACGAGATCAGGACCATCGAAGGCATGGCGCAGGGCGAGAAGCTGCATCCGCTGCAGCAGAAATTCCTCGAGATGGCCGCGCTTCAATGCGGCATCTGCACCTCGGGCATGCTGGTCGCCTCCGATGCGCTGCTGAAGAAGAACCCCGATCCGACCGAGGAGGAAGTCCGCTTCTGGCTCGCCGGCAACCTCTGCCGGTGCACCGGCTATGACAAGATCGTCCGCGCGGTGATGGAAACCGCTGCCGAGATGCGCGCGTAACGAGCGGGAGATAGGACATGAACCTCGTCACCAACAACAAGTGGATCGGCCAGCGCACCATCAGGCCTGACGGCATGGACAAGGTCACCGGCCGCGCCCAGTTCGCCGCCGACACCACCATGCCAGGCCAGATCTGGGGCAAGGTGCTGCGCAGCCCGCACCCGCACGCGCGCATCCGCGGCATCGACACCTCGAAGGCGGAGAAGCTGCCCGGCGTGAAGGCTGTCGTCACCGCAAAGGACATCGTCGATTTCCCGATCGAGAAGGGCGCTGTCATGCTCGGCATTCAGGACATGCGCTGGATGTGCCGCAACGTGATGGCGCGCGAAAAGGCGCTGTTCCCCGGCCACCCGATCGCGGCCGTCGCCGCCACGTCGGAAGCGATCGCTGCCGAAGCCTGCAAGCTGATCGAGGTCGACTACGAGGTGCTGCCCTGGACCATCGAGATCGAGGACGCGATCAAGCCGGACGCGCCTGTTCTGCACGAGTTCAATAAGTTCGACGGCAAGCCCTCCAACATCGCAGGGCGACTCGAGCACAAGAAGGGCGATATCGCCGAAGGCTTCAAGAAGGCCGATGTCGTCATCGAGCGCACCTTCACCACGCGCCCGGTGCACCAGGGCTATATCGAGCCGCACGCCTGCCTGGTCTCGGTCGCTCCCGACGGCAAGACCACGATCTGGAGCTCCAGCCAGGGCCAGTTCATGGTGCGTGCGATGACGGCGCACCTCACCGGCATCCCGCAGAGCGACATCCGCGCCATCCCCGCCGAGATCGGCGGCGGCTTCGGCGGCAAGACCATCGTCTATCTCGAACCGCTCGCGACGCTGCTCGCGAAAAAGTCCGGCCGCCCGGTGAAGATGGTGATGACGCGCGAGGAAGTGATGCGCGCGACCGGTCCCACTTCAGGCTCGAAGAGCACGGTGAAGATCGGCGCCACCAGGGACGGCAAGATCGTTGCCGCCCACGGCACCTTCTATCTGCAGGCCGGCGCGTTGCCGGGCTCGCCGATCCGTGGCGCTGCCGGGTGCAGCTTCACGCCCTACGACATCCCGAACCTGCTGTCGGAAGGCTATGACGTCGTCTCCAACCGCTCGAAGGTCGCGGCCTATCGCGCGCCGGGTGCGCCGATCGGCGCTTACGCGGTCGAATGCGTGCTCGACGAGGTCGCCGAAGCGCTGAAGATGGACCCGCTCGACTTCCGCCTGAAGAACGCCGCGAGGGAAGGCACCAAGGCCGCGCACGGCCCGACCTTCCCGCGCATCGGCTATGTCGAAACCATCGAAGCCGCGAAGAATTCGGATCACTACAAGGCGCCGCTCGGCAAGTTTCAGGGCAGGGGCGTCGCATCCGGCTTCTGGTTCAACGCCGGCGGTGAGTCCTCGGCGCAGGTCAACATCACCGAGGACGGCAACGTCGTCGTCACGACAGGCCATCCCGATATCGGCGGCTCGCGCGCCGGCATCGCCAACATCTGCGCCGAGCTGCTCGGCATCGACTACCGCCGCGTCTCCGTCATCATCGGCGATACGCAGACCGTCGGCTTCTCCAACCTGACCGGCGGCAGCCGCGTGCTGTTCGCCTCCTCGATGGTGGTGACGCAGTCGACCGAAAAGATCATCCAGACGCTGCGCGAGCGCGCGGCCAAGATCTGGGAGATCGATCCGGAAGCGGTGAAGTGGGAGAACGGCGCGGCGCATCCGGTCAGCCCGAATGCCGGCCAGTTCGAGCCGCTGACGCTGAAGGAACTCGCCGACAAGGCGCCCGCGATGGGCGGCCCGATCGGCGCCGGCGTGCAGCTCAACACCACGGGCGCCGACGGCGGCTTCGGCACCCATGTCTGCGACGTCGAGGTCGACGTCGATCTCGGCATCGCGCGCGTGATCCGCTACACCGCCGTGCAGGATGTCGGCCGCGCCATCCATCCCGGCTATGTCGAGGGCCAGCTTCAGGGCGGCGTCGCGCAGGGCATCGGCTGGGCGCTGAACGAGGAGTACATCTACACCAAGGACGGCAAGGTCGATAATCCCGGCTTCCTCGACTATCGCATGCCGGTTTGTTCGGACCTTCCGATGCTCGACTGCATCATGGTCGAAATCCCGAACCCGAAGCACCCGCAGGGCGTCAAGGGCGTCGGCGAAGTGCCGCTGGTGCCTGTGATGGCGGCGGTAGCGAACGCGATCTACAACGCGCTCGGCAAACGCTTCTACGCGCTGCCGATGTCGCCGCCAAAGGTGCTGGAGAAGCTCGACGAGCCGACCCGGCAGGCCGCGGAGTAAGAGCGAGATTCGTAGGGTGGGTTAGCCGTCCCCGTCGCGCCGTAGCTCAACGAGCGAAGGCGGAAAGGCGCAACCCACCATTCTCGCCGAACGACGGCGGCGGATTACGCTTGCGCTAATCCGCCTTACTGACTTGCGCGGAGCCAGCGACGCCAATGAACGACGTGCTTCCCTTCCGCACCATGGCCTACAACAACGCCTGGGCCAACCACCGGCTGCTCACGGCCTGTCTCGCGCTGTCGCCGGAGGAATTCACCGCGAAGCGTACCGGCTTCTTTCCAACCCTGCGCGCCACGCTCAACCACATCCTGATCATCGACCACTTCTACGTCGATGCGATGGAAGACGGCACGCTCGGCCCTGCGGCCTGGGCGAACCGGGAGCCTTGTGCGACCGTGGCTGCGCTAAAGGACGCTCAGGCCGCAGTCGACCGACGCCTGCTCACCATCGTTGAAGCGCTCGACGCCGCTGGATTGCAGCGCGTCGTCTCGGTGCATCGCGGCACCTCCATCCAGAGCGAACGGATGGATCGCCTGCTCCTGCATCTGTTCCAGCATCAGGTGCATCACCGCGGCCAGGCCCACGCTATGCTCAGCGGCACCTCGGTGAGCCCGCCGCAGCTCGACGAGTTTTTCTCGGCGGGCGAAGCGCCGCTGCGGGCGGCGGAATTCGCCGAGCTGGGTTGGACGGAAGCGCGGGTGTGGGACGAAAAATCGTAGAGCATACGCCATCATGCACGATCGGAATCCATTGACCACTTCCCCCTTCCACGCCATCCGCGCCGTCGACTACACCGTCATCTTCGTGCGCGACATGGCGGCGATGCGCCGCTTCTATGAGGGCGTGCTGTGTTTTTCCCTGACGCGCGAATTGTCGGCGGGGTGGATCGAATATCAGATCGGCGGCAATACGCTCGCGCTGGCGCGGCCGAGCCGGACGGCGAAGGACGCACCGACGCCTGCGGGGAGCGCGTCGCTGCAGCTTGCGTTCAGGGTGGCGGCCGCGGATGTCGATCGCTGCGCGGAGGAATTGGTGCGGCATGGGGTCGTACTGATGGAGCCGCCGAAGGACCAGCCGTTCGGTCATCGCACGCTGTTCTTCAGGGATCCCGACGGGAATCTGCTGGAGGTGTATGCCGAGATTTAACGCTGCCAGACCTCATCCCGGGGGAGCCTGCGAAGCAGGCGTCTCGAAGGATGAATGGCACCAGCCGGGCCTGCATGTTTCGAGACGGCGCTGAAGCGCCTCCTCACCATGAGGGATTGAGCGAGCAGGGCGGTTTAGCGCCTCAATTCAGCGTCAGCCACGTCAGGCTGACGTCGCTGTTGCAGGTGTTGCAGCGCGCCGGCTGGTTGAAGGTGTTGGCGAGCTGCCATTCCTGGGCTTCGTTGCTCCATTGCGCGGTCGCGTGACAGATGATGTCGTCGGAGCCGCAGGCGGCGCAGACCGGGGTGGTGCGCGCGGCGCGATTGATCACCTTGAGCTCGGCCGGCGGCGCTTGCTGCCGCTCCGGCGCAAGGCGGTCCTGAATGATCTCGAACGGGTTCATCAACTTGACGCGTCGTAACATCGTTCCCTGCATCCACATTTTGCGATTAGGGATTCGCCCCTTCCAAAACTAGCGAATCAGCTCGGCCGTTCCATTGCTAAATTACGCAATCCCCGGGATTTAACTTTGGCGATTCCTTGGGCATTCGGAGGGCATTTCGTGCCGGCTGCTTGATGCATCGCAAGGCTGTTGCGCACCTGTCAGCGTAACAGTCCGTAGAAACCCGGACACAGCCGAAGAGATCGCGATGTCAGGCCTCACCTTGCGAATGTTCGCCGCATCGGCGTGCCTCGTGCTGCTCTCGGGCGCCGCCGCGCAGGCGCTCGATGCACAGCAGCGGCGTGCCGGGGCGACGCTGGAAAACCTGTGCGGGCGATGTCACGCCGTCGGCACGACAGGCGATAGCCCGAATCCGCTGGCGCCGGCGTTCCGCACCTTCGGCGAAAAGCTCTACGACACCGACATGGTGCAGCGCTTGCAGGACGGGCTGACCACCATCCACCCGGAGATGCCGACCTTCCGCTTCAAGCGAGATGATGCTGCCGCCGCGGTGAACTATCTCAGGGCCATCCAGCGCAAGCGTTAAAGTCTGCGGTCCATGTAGACCTTATCCCGAGGCGGCTGTGAACCCATTCCCGCCCGTCATTGCGAGCGCAGCGAAGCAATCCATTGTCGCCTCATGCGCGGAAGGATGGATTGCTTCGCTGCGCTCGCAATGACGAATAACGCCTCACAGCTCCCGCGCATTCGAGAACGCGAACGACGATACCCGTCGCGTGTTCTCGTCCAGGATCAGCGTGCGGGTGATCGGCGGCTCGGCGCGCTGGCTGCAGTTTTCGCGCTCGCAGAGCCGGCAGTTGACGCCGATCGGCGTGCCTTCCGTTTTCTCCAGATCCATCCCCGCGGCGTAGACGAGTTTCGACGCATGGCGGATTTCGCAGCCGAGACCGATCGCAAAGCGCGGCTGCGGCTGCGGATGCGGCGCGATCGGCCGGCGCACCATCTGCGCGATCGAGAAGTAGCGCGTGCCGTCGGTCAGCTCGATCACCTGCTTGAGCAGGCGGTCCGGCGTGTCGAAGGTCGAGTGCACGTTCCAGAGCGGGCAGGTGCCGCCGAACTTCGAGAACGGGAACGTGCCGGAAGAAAACCGCTTGGAGACATTGCCGGCATTGTCGACGCGGAGCAGGAAGAACGGCACGCCGCGCGCGTTCGGCCGCTGCAGTGTGGTGAGGCGGTGGCAGACCTGCTCGAAGCCGGCGTTGAAGCGCTGCGCCAGCACATGCACGTCGTAGTTCAGGGTTTCCGCCGCGCTATGGAACGGCTGGTAGGGCATCATGACGGCGGCGGCGAAGTAATTCGCCAGCGTGATGCGGTAGAGCCGCCGCGGGGTGTCGTCGAGCGGGCCGGCGCGGTTGACGATGCCGTCGATGACAGCGCCGCATTCGGCGAGGCCAATCTGCAGCGCGAGCTGGAACGCGCGGCCAGAGCCGTCGACCAGTTCGGAAATCAGAAGCTGGCGGCGATGGCGGTCGAACCGCCGCAGCGTCTCGCGCATCACGTCGACAGGCATGATGCGGGTGACGATCGAGTGCTTTTCGCGCAGCCGCGCCGCAAGCGAAGCGAACAGCTCCTCCGCGGAGACGTTCAGCTCGTCGCGCAGATTTTCCGCGGCTTGTTCGAGTTCCGGAAAATAATTTCGGTTGGCCTCGATCAGGTCGCGCACGCGTTCGATCGGGTTGGCCTCGAAGCGGGCGCCCTCATCGCGATCGGCCATTTGGGCTGCGACCAGCGTCTCGCCGCGGCGCGCCTCGGTATAGGCGGCGTAAAGCCGCTGCAGCGAGTGCGTCACGCCGGGGCAGAGTTCGGCAAGGTCGCGCAGTTCCTGCTTCGGCAGGTCGATCTGGCGGAACAGCGGATCGGAGAAGATTTCGTTCAGTTCGGCAAAGAAGCGGTCCTCGTCGGCGGTGGCGAGGTCGCGCAGATCGAGGTCATAGGTCTCCGCCAGCCGGAGCAGGATCTGCGCCGTCACCGGCCGCTGGTTGCGCTCTATCAGGTTGATATAGCTCGGGGAAATCCCCAGCCCCTCGGCGATCTGGGTCTGCGACAGGCCGAGCTGCTGGCGGATTCGCCGGAAGCGGGGACCGACGAACAGCTTCTTTCCGGAATCGGCGGCCATGGCGGGTTCCTTGACCTCATTTGTGACAGAAATTACAAAATAACATATATGACAGGTGTAGATGTTACAATACATCACCAATCGAAAACAAGCTATCTGTACGAATTTATGCTTTTGGCGTTTAGCTGTCGGCACGTTTCGCAATGCACTGTCAAGAATGTCGATTGAAGGGATACGATCATGAACTACCAGCCGCGTGGCATCAGCGATCAGGCCATCCAGGGACCCGCTTCCTATGCGAGCGAGATCAGCGCCGCCAAGGCGCTGCTCGAGACCCAGCCGACCTGGAACGGCGTCACCGCCGAGGCCGTGGCGCGCATGCGCCTGCAGAACCGCTTCAAGACCGGCCTCGACATCGCCCGCTACACCGCGGCGCTGATGCGCGCCGACATGGCGGCCTATGACGCCGACCCGACCAAGTACACCCAGTCGCTGGGTTGCTGGCATGGCTTCATCGCGCAGCAGAAGCTGATTTCGGTCAAGAAGCATTTCGGCGGCAAGACCGATCGCCGCTATCTCTATCTCTCCGGCTGGATGATCGCCGCGTTGCGCTCCGAGTTCGGACCGCTGCCGGACCAGTCGATGCACGAGAAGACCTCGGTGCCGGCGCTGATCGAAGAGCTCTACACCTTCCTCCGCCAGGCGGACTCGCGTGAGCTCAACGACATCTTCCGCGCCATCGACGTCGCCCGCAAGGCGGGCGACAAGGCGAAGGAAAAGGAGCTGATCGAGAAGGTCGACAATTTCCAGACCCATGTCGTGCCCGTCATCGCCGACATCGATGCCGGCTTCGGCAACGCCGAGGCGACCTATCTGCTCGCCAAGAAGATGATCGAGGCGGGCGCGTGCGCCCTGCAGATCGAGAACCAGGTCTCCGACGAAAAGCAGTGCGGTCACCAGGACGGCAAGGTGACGGTGCCGCATGAGGTGTTCCTGGCGAAGATCCGGGCCTGCCGCCACGCGTTCCTCGAACTCGGCGTCGAAGACGGTATCGTCGTGACCCGCACCGACTCGCTGGGCGCCGGCCTGACGCAGCAGATTGCTGTCAGCCACAAACCCGGCGACCTCGGCGACCAGTACAACAGCTTCCTGGATTGCGAGGAAGTGACGGCCGCCAATGCCCGCAACGGCGATGTCATCATCAACCGCGACGGCAAGATGATGCGTCCGAAGCGCCTCGCCAGCAACCTCTACCAGTTCCGCGCCGGTACGGGTGAAGATCGCTGCGTGCTCGACAGCATCACCTCGCTGCAGAACGGCGCTGACCTCTTGTGGATCGAGACCGAGAAGCCGCATATCGAACAGATCGCCAAGATGGTCGACCGCATTCGCAAGGTCGTTCCAAATGCGAAGCTGGCCTACAACAACTCGCCGTCGTTCAACTGGACGCTCAACTTCCGTTGGCAGGTGTACGATGCGATGAAGGAAGCCGGCAAGGATGTCAGCAAGTATAATCGCGCCGAACTGATGAAGCCGGAATACGACGATACGCCGCTCGGCATCGAGGCCGACGAGCGCATCCGCACCTTCCAGGCCGATTCGGCCAAGCGCGCCGGCATCTTCCACCACCTGATCACGTTGCCGACCTATCACACGGCAGCCCTGTCGACTGACAATCTCGCCAGGGAGTATTTCGGCGAGCAGGGCATGCTGGGCTATGTGAAGAATGTTCAGCGCCAGGAGATCCGTCAGGGCATCGCCTGCGCCAAGCATCAGAACATGGCCGGCTCCGATATCGGCGACGAGCACAAGGAATACTTCGCGGGTGAAGCCGCGCTGAAGGCGGGCGGCGTCCACAACACGATGAACCAGTTCGGCTAACGGCGGTTGATCAGTCTGGGGTCGATTGAATTCCAGACTGATCGCCTCGCGCAAACAGGAGACTGAAAATGACCAAAGGCAGCAATTTCTGGGTGATCGGCGGCGAGTTCGGCTCGATGAACTTCCACAAGCTGGTGGAAGGCTCGGCCCAGGTCAGGGGCCCGTTCAAGACCCGCAAGGAAGCGGAGGAGTGCTGGAAGGAGGTCTCGGAAGAGAGCCGTCACAAGGCCGGCGTCCGCTTCTCGATCGTCGAAGAGCCCTCGCGCGTCTCGGCCTGAGCGCTGCCGACAACGTCAAAACAGGAAACGTCCCAGGGACAGGCGGCCCATCCGGAAAACCGGCTGGGGCCGTCTTGCGCCCGGTGAGGGCGGGGCGAGCGGCGCCGGCCGCGGCCCCAGAACCCGGTGGATCGCTAACCCATTGCAACTAAACGGCCTTTGCGGACAATGTGGTTACTGATAGGTTAACGGGCTAATCCTTCAGAATAAAAAGGCGGCCCCCGATGGCAGACGCGCAAAATTCCGGCAGTGAGGCCCGCGACATCAGGCAGACACGGCTGCGCGATGCGCTGCGCCAGGCGCGCATCGAGGCCGCCGATCGTACCGGTGTCGTGGTCGAACTGCGCGATGCCGAAGTCGCCCGCCTCGAGATCCTCAACGAGGCGCTCGATCCCCTGTTTTCGGAAGTGCCTGTCCAGGTCGATCTGTTCGATCGCGGCGTCAGCCAGGGCGAGACGCCGCGGCTGTGGATCGACGTCGTCGCGCATGTCGTGATGGGGCGCGACAAGCGCATCTACCGCTTCGTGCAGGACACTCGCTTCGGCCGCATCGTGCTCGCCGAGTCGCATGACGTGCCCGTCATCGTCGATGCCGTCACCGGCTATGTCGCGCGCCGCATGGTCGAGCGCGAGCATGCGATGGTGTCGATGCCGGTGGCCGAGCCTGTCCTCAAGAAGAAGCCGCGCCGCCGCGGCCTCGGTACGTTCGTGCTCGGCTTCCTGCTCGGCGCGGTTGCGCTGTTCGGCCTCGCGCTCTACGCCAGCCTGAACAACTTTTAGGGCTGGAAGCGAACGGGCTGGAAATCGCATCATGACCATACCGTTTGCCATCGCGCTGGTGGCAGCCTTCGCTGCCACCGCCTATTTCTATGCCAAATGGCAGACGCTGCGCCGCGCCGAATACATCCGCACCTTTGACTGGCCGCGCGGGCTGCTCGATCGACTGGAGAAGCGTCGCCCCGGCTTTCAGCGCAAGAACAGCGCGCTGGTCTCGCAAGGCCTGCGGCAATTTTTCCTCGCCTATCTCATGAGCGGCAAGCGCCACGTCTCGATGCCCTCGCAGATCGCCGACGATCTCTGGCACGAATTCATCCTGTACACCCGCGACTACCACGAGTTCTGCCGCCGCGCCTTCGGCGGCTTCCTGCACCACACCCCCGCCGTCGTGCTCGGCGAGCACCGCCAGAGCAACGCGGGCCTGCGCCGCGTCTGGTGGTACTGCTGCAAATACGAGAACATCGACCCGGTGCGACCGACCCGCCTGCCGCTGCTGTTTGCGCTCGACGGCAAGCTCAACATCCGGAACGGGTTCGTCTACCACCCCAATTGCGCAGCGCTGCGCCGGGACGGCAGCGGCGTCGCCTATTGCGGCGGCGACTTCTCCGACTCGTCGTTCGACGGCAGTTCGGACGGCTTTGGCGACACCGGCAGCAGCAGCGGCGACAGCGGAAGCAGTGATAGCGGAGGCGGCGACAGCGGCGGCGGCGGTGATGGGGGCGGCGGCTGCGGCGGTGGTGGGGATTGAGATATCAGCCCGCGCATGCCGCAACTAAAGCAGCGTCGCCTGCTTGATCTGCTTGACGCGGAAATCGGCATCGACCGCGCGCACGGTCTGCACGCAGCGCCATTTGCCGGCGTCGCGCGCGATCGAAAACAGATTGTAGGCCGCGGCCGGATAGTGCCGATGCGGCAGCGCCGATGCCGACGGCACGCCGACGGCGGGGATCTGGCGATCGGCGCCTTCGAGCCACATCGTCGAATGGATGTGGTCGTGGCCATGCAGGACCAGTTCCACGCCGTGCCGCTTCAGCACGCCGCGGAGCGCCATGGAATCGGTCAGCCGCTTCATCCGCGACGTCGAATGCAGGGGGTGATGCACCAGCAGCACCCGGAAGGCTTCGTCCGGCGGCAATTGCGCAAGCTCGCGGTCCAGCGCATCGAGCTGCGTGCGGCCGAGCCGGCCGGTCGCCATCAGCGGCAGCGTCGGCACGGCCGAGGACACTCCGATCAGCGCCAACGGTCCGCGCCGCCGCACGAACGGGAATGGCGCGCCGTTCGCGGCGTCGCCCTGCAGGAATTTTGCGAACGTGCCGCCGAAGTGATGCCGCGTCGCCCGCACATAGGCGTCGTGATTGCCGGGAACGACCGTGACCTGCTGCGGCGTGCCGACGCTTTCGAGCCAGGCCTGCGCCGGGGTGAATTCGGCCTCGAGCGCCAGGTTGACGAGATCGCCGGTCACCGCAATGTGGTCGGGCCGTTGCGCCTGCATGTCGGCGACGAGGGCATCCAGCACTTCGCGGCGGTGATATTTGTGGCGGTTGCGCGTCCAGTTGATATAGCCGAGGGCGCGTTTGCCGGCGAGTTCGCGCAGCCGCGCCGCGGGCATCGGCGGCAGATGCGGATCGGACAAATGCGCCAGCGTGAAGGTGTCGGTCATTCGCGCTCCGCCGCATTGTCTGTGATATAGAGCCGTCGCCCGATCATGTCGGCGATATAAGGATCAAACGTGACACCTGTCCATCCGAGGTTTGAGTGACGGCGCTGCAGCGCTTACGAAAGCGGTTGGAGCCGCCACTGCGGCGGGTATTTCATCTGTATTGGCGGATCGCCCGCGGCATGACGCTGGGGGTTCGCGGCGTGGTGCTCGACGGCGACAACAGGGTGTTTCTGGTCCGGCACAGCTATGTCGCGGGCTGGCACCTGCCGGGCGGCGGGGTCGAGGTCGGCGAGACGTTTCTCGAAGCGCTGCGGCGCGAGCTGGTCGAGGAGGGGCGGATTGAAATGACCGGTGAGCCGGCGCTGCACGGCGTGTTTTTCAACGGCCACGTCTCGCGCCGCGACCATGTTGCGGTCTACATTATCAGGCAGTTCCGCCAGGACCGGCTGCCGGAGCCGAACCACGAGATTGTGGAGTGCGGATTCTACGCGGCGGGAGCGCTGCCGGCCGAGACGACGCGGGGAACGCGGCTGCGGATCGCGGAAGTGCTCGACGGCGTAGCGCAGGTCGCGACCTGGCGCTGACGCGGCGGCCGGTGCGTTGACGTTCAATTCACCTTGTTGATCGAGGCCGCGCCCGGCAGGTCACCGTCCCGGTCGCGCTAAACTTCGCGGCACAACCTGATTTTCTCCCCGACCCACCCGATATTTACGCCATATTATATCATTCCGATCGACATGCTCCCTGGACCCTGCCGCCAGCGCCTGATTGCGGTGTGACGCGCCATGGACGGATCTAATTTGGTGAGCGTGCGATGACGGAGGCGGGCTTGCGGATTGCGGTTCTGGTGCCGTGCTACAACGAGGAAGCCGCGGTGGCCACCGTGGTCGCCGACTTCCGCAAGGCGCTGCCGACCGCCCGGATTTACGTCTACGACAACAATTCCAGGGATCGCACCATCGAGGTGGCGCGTGCCGCCGGCGCGCTCGTGCGCAGCGAGCGCCGCCAGGGCAAGGGCCACGTGGTGCGGCGCATGTTCGCCGACGTCGACGCCGACATCTATGTGCTGGTCGACGGCGACGCGACCTATGACGCGCCGAGCGCGCCGCGCATGATCGACAAGCTCATCAACGAACACCTCGACATGGTGGTCGGCTTGCGCGTCGATCAGTCGGTTGCGGCCTACCGGCCCGGCCACCGCACCGGCAACTGGATGCTGACATCGTTCCTTTCCAACGTGTTCGGCCAGGCGTTCAAGGATATCCTTTCCGGCTACCGCGTGTTCTCCCGTCGCTTCGTCAAGTCCTTCCCGGTGCTGTCGGACGGCTTCGAGATCGAAACCGAGCTCAGCGTGCACGCGCTCGAACTGGCGCTGCCGGTGACGGAGATCGAGACGCCATATTACGCCCGGCCGGAGGGATCGGTCAGCAAGCTCAATACCTGGCGCGATGGTTTCCGGATTCTCGGTACCATCCTGAAGCTGTACCGGTCGGAAAAGCCGCTGCGGTTTTTCACGGTCATCGGCATCTTCCTGATGCTGATATCGATCGGCCTCGCGATCCCCGTGATCGTCACCTTTCTCGAGGAAGGCCTCGTTCCGCGGCTGCCGACCGCGGTGCTGTCGATGGGCCTGATGATCGTGGCGGTGCTGTCGGTAAGTTCGGGGCTGGTGCTGGATACGGTGACGCGAGGTCGCCGCGAAATGAAGCTTTTGACCTATTTGTCCCAGCCGGCCATCGGCAGGGATTGAGGCAATACCGGGATTGCCGCTTCCGGCGATGGACCGCGCCGCAGCCAGATGCTATCCCGCGCCTCATCATGAGCGAACTTGACGTCACCATCCTGGCCGAAACGCCAAAGGACGCGCAGGCCATCGAACGCCTGCACGAGCGCACCTTCGGCCCCGGCCGTTTCGTGCTGAGCGCCTACCGCCTGCGCGAACATGTCGATCACCTGCTCGACCTGTCGTTCACGGCGCGAATCGGCACATTGCTGGTTGGCTCGGTGCGCCAGTTGCCGATCTGCATCGGCGACACGCCGGCCCTGATGCTCGGGCCGTTGACGGTCGAGCCGCCGTTCCGCGGCCGCGGCGTCGGCCGCATGTTGCTGGATCGCTCGCTGCAGGATGCCAGGGCCAAGGGCCATCGGCTGGTCATTCTGGTCGGCGACGAGTCCTATTACCGCCGCGTCGGATTCAACGTGATCCCGAAGGGACGCGCGATCATGCCGGGCCCTGTCGACTACAGCCGTCTGCTGGTGGCGGAACTGGTCGAAGGCGCGTTCGACGGCGTTTCCGGAGATATCCGTCCGGACTGGAGCAAGGCGCGCTCTTAGCGCCGCGGCGAAGAAGTGCTGCGGAGACATTCGCCGCTACCGGAAAAGCCTGCGCCTTCTGGTGCCGGCCACCTGCTTCGGCGCCGATCCCGCACTTCCGGCGGCCTGTTGCAGTTCGTGGCGAAACTCCTCACGCTTCTCGTGGATGGACGCCACGACCAGCCCCATCGCCACTCCGAGGCCAATCAGGGCAGCTTCTGATACCAGCAGGCTTGCCTCGATGGTCTCGGGCACGGCATCGGTCACGCCGATGCCATAGAGGTGCCGCGCGTGGTCGGCATCGCGCGCGCGCGAAACGATCAGTACGTCTTTCCGTAGCGCGCGAACCTGGGCGACAATTTCGTCGATGGCCCTGGGTTCGTTGATCGTGACGATGACGGCGGCGGCCTCCATCAGGCCACAGCTCTTCAGGAACTCCGGGTTCGTCGCATCCCCGTAGAAAACGGTGCGTCCTTGCCGGCGCTGCTCGGGCACGGCCGCGGCGTCGTTATCGACTGCCGTGTATTTGAACTGGTGGCGGTCGAGCATCGTGCAGACGACTTGTCCAACCCGGCCGTGCCCAACGACGATGGCGTGGCCGCTGCCGCCGCTTGGCGCGACGGCAAGCTCGGGATCATGCGGTTTGTCCTCCCGCACCATCGGCGCCAACCGCCGCGCGACATGAGACAGCGCGGGAGTGAGCATCATGGTCAGCGTGGTCAATGCGACGGCAAAGCTCGCGACCTTCGCGTCGACCAGGCCAAGCGTCGTCGCGAGCCCGATGCCCACGAAAGCGAACTCGCCGCCGGGACCGAGCAGCAGCCCGACCTCGAGCGAGGCCGGCCAGGAGAGGCGAAACATCCGCGCCAGGAAAACGAGTATGGTGGACTTGATGGCAATCAGCCCGGCAGCACCGGCGATCAGCCAGACCGGATCGCGGATAATCTGGCCAAAGTCGATGTTCATGCCGACCGTGAAGAAGAACAGGCCGAGCAGGATTCCCTTGAACGGATCGATGGCGGTCTCGATGGCCTTGCGGAATTCCGTCTCCGCCAGCAGCAGTCCGGCGACAAAGGCGCCAAGCGCCATCGAGACGCCGGCCAGGGCGGCGGCGACGCCGGTCGCGACGATGACGAACAGCGTGGTGGCGACGAACAGGTCGCTCATGCCGACCGATGCCACAAGGCGGAACAGTGGACGCATCACGACGCGACCGGCGAACACGATGACCCCGAGCGCGATCGCGGCATGGGTCATCGCGAGCGCCAGTGTCCCGACCACCGAGCCGGAGGCTCCAGCGCCGAAAATCGAGATGAAAAGCAGGAGAGGGGCGACCGCCAGATCCTGCGCGAGGAGAACCGAAAAACTTGCCCGTCCGGCGATCGTATTGAGCCGCCTTTGCCTGCCGAGAATCTCCATGACGATGGCGGTCGAGGACAAGGCGAGACAGGCGCCCAGGATCAGCGGCACCGGAGCCTTGGTGCCTGCCAGCGCGGCAACGATGCCGATCGCCACCGTCGACAGGACGATCTGCAGGCTGCCCAGGCCGAATATCAGGCGATGCATCGCCTTCAATCGTTCGTAGGACAACTCCATGCCGATGAGGAACAGCAGGAACACGACGCCGAGATTCGCAAGGCCGGAGACGTTCGCCGCGTCGACGACGGTGAACCAGTAGAGCAGCGGAAACCTGTCGATGAACGATCCGAGCCCAAGCGGGCCCAGGATCGCGCCGGCGCCGAGATAGCCGAGAACGGGGTTGAAACCGAATCGCCGCACCAGGGGAATGACGACGCCCGCGGTGCCGAGCAGGACGAGCGCGTCGCTGTAGACGTGAACATTGATGGACGAAGTCATCTATTCGGTGCGCATCCGATTCCAGAGGTGGTTTCGCCGGAACGTTAGCTGGTAGCACCAGCTAACGCCACCCCACGGGGCACGGCCATCCTAGAACTTCAGGTTGGCAAACGCGCGCACGCCGAGGCCGGGCATCAAGACCTGGTCCTTGGTGTAGGACACGCTGTTACGGATGTTCTCGTTCAGCAGGTTGTTGCCGACGAGCCCGACCGTCATCTCGCGCGCGCCGAACCAGCTTGCATCAAGCTTGGTCCGGTAGCTGACTTCCGCCTTCAGCAGGTTGTAGCCTGCCGTCGGCGTCTCGCCGATCGGAGCGATATCGTTCTGCGCGAAGGCGTGCAGCAGGTTGATCCGTGTCAGCCAGTTGGCGTCGCGCCAGAACAGGCCGCCGCCGACGCGCACCGGCGGGATGCGCGGGACGTTGGTGCCGTCGCTGAAGGTCGCGCGCACGACATCGAACTGGTTCTCGATGCCCCAGATACCGCCATGGAGCGGACCGACATCGAGCTGGCTCTGGAATTCGCCGCCGCGGAAGGTGGCGTCGCGCTGCGAATAGACCGCCTGGTTCAGTTCGAGGGGATAGGCCGGATCGGCGGGGCCGACGCAGGCGACGTCCTCACAGGTGACGCCGGTGAGACGACGATAGATGAAGCCGTTGAATTTGGTGTAGTAGGCGGTCGCTTCGAACCTGAAAGGCCCGGTCGCTCGCCGTAATCCGATTTCGATCGTCTTGGCGGTCTCCATGCCGAGATCGGGATTGCCGATGTCGAAGGTGGCGGTGGCATCGTGTGCCCCGCGCGAAAACAATTCGGCGGGCTTTGGCGCGCGCTCGACATATTGCGCGGTGATGCTGGCGACCAGTTGGCCCGGCAGGTTCTGGAGCAGGCCGATGCTCGCGCTCTTCGGCGTGAAGTTCAGGTTGCGCGGTGTGGCAGGGCCAATGGCTGTAGGATCGGCGTTGAGGTCGAATACCTCAGGTATGAATGCCGGCGTCGTTCCGCTGAGATTGACATGCTCGATACGGCCGGCGATCTGCGCCTTGGTTGTCTCGGTGAACTTGAACTCGTTGAAGACGTAGCCGGCGATGCGGCTGTTCCTGTTGGGATCCCACAATCCGTTGAGCGGGCTGGTCGGATCGTCCGGGCTTGGTGCCGTCAGTTCCTGATGCCCCGCCTGCAGACCGAAGGCGGTCGTGACAGCGGCAAAGCGCGCGTTGAACGGCGCCATTTGCACCTCGATGCGCCCTTCCTGCTCCTTGTTCGTGAAGGTCTGCCGCACGCCCGTTGAGGAGAGGTCGGCGGGATCGGCGAGCCCGATCTCGTTGTGCTTGTAGTTGGTGGCACCGGCCCAAAATCTCACGGCGTCGATTGCAGCGGCGTCCGGCCGATATTCACCCTTTGCGGTGAATTTGGTCTGATGTGCGTCGATCCGGGTCTGGTGATCGGCGCCGTCGATGCCGGGGATGCGATAGAGCGTGTCGTTCTGCGTGATCGCAGCGCCGATGAAGCCGCCCTGGAAGATATACGAGCCACCGATGGACGCACCGTCCGCCTGCATCGCCGAATTCGGCTGCCGACCGTTGAATGGCTTGGTGGGATCAAACAGATATGGATAGCCCGGAATGCTGTAATCGCTGGCCTTGCGGCCATAGGCGTCGGCGTGGATCGCGAAATTGCCACCGCCGGCATCAAGCAGGATGCCGCCATCGACACCGCGGTCGACGGAACTGACGGCCGTTCGGGTTTCGACCGTGACACATGAAGGTGATCCAGCGCTTGCGAGCGGCGCCTTCGCCGGCAGTCCGTAGGTCTGGAACGGTGCGGCCGCGCATGTTGGCAAGGCGTCCGGGATGCGATTGTTGGTTGCGCTGACGACTCCGCCGATCGATGTCGATCCGTACCGCATCGCCGCCGGACCGCGGATGACTTCGACCTGGTTGGTCGCCAACGGATCGACGGGAACGAAATGGTCTTCGCCGAGATCGGAAGCGCCGCCAGCGTTGGTGCCATTTTCGGTAATGCCGACGCGGTTGACGTCGAGGCCGCGAATGATCGGCCGGCTTGCGGCGCCCGGCGCAAAGGTCGAGCCGGTAATGCCGGGCTTGGAAAAGAGGAGATCGCCAAGCTGGGCCGTGCCCTGGCGGCGAATTTCCTCGTTCGGCACCACCGTGACGGTCGCAAATTGATCCGTGACGATAGGCAGCACGCCTTGTTGAGGCGCGGGAGCGGCCGGCGCCGGTGTGGCTTCCGGCGCGCGCTCGCGGTTGCGGCCGGGCGCGGTGCGGGCAACGCGCACCGGCCTCTGCGAGGGAACGACGGTCCTGCGCCGCACGATCGGGCTTGGCGCCGTCACGGTGATTTCAGGCAGCTGCGTCGAGGAAGGTGGTGTGGCCGCGTCCTGAGCCATCGCATGATTGCCCATCGCGCATAGCAATAGCCAGCTTGCTCCACCGAAATGGGACGCTCGCTTCTTCTTCAGTGTCATTATTCCGATTCCTGATCCCGCCGATCTGCGACGGGTCGATTCCGATTTTCCCTCGGCGGATCAGCCGCGTTGCGGCGATCTCCTCGGGAAGTGCATCAATCAATCGAGATCAGGAGACAGGGGGCCCGCGCGACTGGAACGCGCGATGAGGCGAGCCGAGATGCGCGAACTCGGCGGCGGTGGTGACGTGCAGAGGCTCGACCGCTTGCGGCAGCTCCAGCGACGGCGGCGTGGCGAACAGGAAATTGTTGGCCAGTGCGAGGACGGCGCAGATCGCGCAGTCGGAGGCGTGCCGATCGGTATCGTGGTTGGAAGGTCGCTGCGCGGCCTCGGGCTGCGCCTCCTGCGCAGCCAGCATCGCGGCATCGGCCAGACCGGCCTGAATGGCCGGCGCGGCGCGGACAATCTCCCCGTGGAAATGGCCGAACGACAGCGCGAACTGGATCGCGAGCGCAAACAGCGCCAGCCGCGAGCCGGTCTTCACGTGTTTTCGGAACCAGTTCATCCGGGTCGTCGTCCCCAACGTTATATTATAACATCGGAACGTTCAGAGGATGTCAACCGCAGCCCGGATGGGCTGCGACAAGAACGACCAGCGTTGTGTGATTGATGCAACGATCGGCCACGCTCAGCGGCCCTCGCGCACCCAGGTCGCGGCAAAGGCGCCGAGCAGCAGCAACAGTCCGACCAGCCCGGCGAACATCGGCAGCACGCCGACGCCCTTGACGACGCTGGCGTCGCGCATCTTCACGCCCATCCAGCCATCGCCGTGGAAGATGCCGGAGGCGCGCACCGGCACCACGCGGGGCATGTCGATGCTGCCGCCGTCGGACACGCGGCGTGCGTCGCCGCCGGTCGCCTGCGCCAGCGGCTTCAGCATGTCGGTCGTGGAGGTGACTTCCGAAAACTCCTTCGGGTTGGTCGGCCCGACATTGATCAGCGCCTTCAGCGCGCCGTCGCTGGCCTGCCACAGCCCGAGTTCGTTGGCGGGCAGGGTGGAGCGCCAGGTGCCGGGCTCGCTCGCGGTCAGCGTGAGTTCCCTGGTGGCGCCGCTCGGCGAGGTCACGGTCACCGGCGGCACGTTGTCGGCCATGGTCTGGCGGATGACCACGAGGTCCTTGCCCTGGATCTGCAGGCGCAGCGCCTCTTCGTCCAGATCAGGCTGCTTCATCAGCCAGTGCGACATCCGCCGCAACAGGTCGAGATGCGGCCCGCCGCCTTCATAGCCGCGCGCCCACAGCCAGATGTGGTCCGACAGCAGCAGTGCGACGCGGCCTTCGCCGAACCGCGACAGCAGCAGCAGCGGCTTGCCGTCGGCGCCGGTCATCACCGGCGCGCCGACCGCGTTGCGCGTCTCCACCGTGCGGAAGAAGCGGCTCCAGCGCGGCGGCTCGCTGGCGGAGCCTTCGAGGCCGCGCGTCACCGGATGGCGCTTGCCGGCGTCGCTCAGATGCGCGTAGTACGGCTTCTCGGTAACGCCGACGGGCTCGGCCGGCAGCACGGTGTCGAGCGGCGTGCGCCAGATGCTGGTGGTGGAGGCGTAATCGGGACCGGCGGAGACCAGCACGGCGCCGCCGGCGCGGACATAGCGCGCGATGTTGTCGAAATAGGCGATCGGCAGCACGCCCTGGCGGGCATAGCGGTCGAAGATGATCAACTGGAACTCGTTGATCTTCTGCTGGAACAGTTCGCGGGTCGGAAACGCGATCAGCGACAATTCGTTGATCGGCGTGCCGTCCTGCTTCTCCGGCGGACGCAGGATCGTGAAATGCACGAGGTCGATGCTGGCGTCCGATTTCAGCAGGTTGCGCCAGGTGCGCTCACCGGAATGCGGCTCGCCGGATACCAGGAGCACGCGCAGCTTGTCGCGTACGCCCTCGATCGCGACCACGGCGCGGTTGTTGACCGGCGTCAGTTCGTTCTCGAGCGGCGAGGCCTCGATCTCGACGATGTTCGAGCCGGCATGCTTGATGTCGACTTCGACATTGGCGGTCTGGCCGCTCACCATGTTGCGCTCGCTGATCACCTCGCCGTCGCGGCGGATGACGACCTTGGCGCGCTGGCCGGTGACCCCCTGGTCGTCGAGGCGATAGGTAATCGTCTGCGGCTGCCCGACGATGCCGAAACGCGGCGCGGCCGAAATCGCGACGCGGCGGTCGCGTTCGTCCTTGCGTCCGGTGATGAGCGCGTGCACCGGCGCCTGGAAGCCGACGGCGGCGGCATTGGCCGGAATGTCGTGCACGCGGCCGTCCGTGATCATGAACGCGCCGGCGACACGGTCGACGGGGACATCCGATAGCGCCGAGGACAGCGCGCCGAACAGCTTGGTGCCGTCGGTCTCGCCGTCGGCCTGGCCGGCGTCGACGACGCGAACTTCCAGTCCCTTGATCTTCTTCAGCGTGTCGACCAGCGCCTCCTGGGCCTTGGCCGTCTCCGCGTTACGGGTGCCGAAATTCTGGCTCGAGCTCTTGTCGACCACGACGGCGGCCACCGAGGACAATGGCTCGCGGTCCTCGCGCGTGAAGGAGGGGTTGGCGAGCGCCAGCAGGATCAGCGCCAGCGCCGCGACGCGCACGGCCGCACCACGGGAACGGCCGAGCAGCAACAGCGCTGCGATCACGACGATCGCGGCGAGCGCGATCCACAGCACGATGGACGGAACCAGGGGGGTGAACGCGATGCCGTATTGCATGGTCTACTGCCCCAACCGCTCGATCAGGGCGGGCGCGTGCACCTGGTCGGCCTTGTAGTTGCCGGTCAGCGTGTACATCACGATGTTGACGCCGGAGCGGAACGCGAACTCGCGTTGGCGCGGCTCGCCCGGTGTCAGCGGCAGCATCGGCTGCCCGTCCGGGCGATGCGCCCAGGCGCCGGCAAGGTCGTTCGAGGTGATGATGATCGGCGAGACGCCATCGCCGCCGCGCGCCGGCCGCGAGGCCGCTTCGTCGTCATCCTCGCGCGGCAGGGTTTCGACCCAGGTCTGGCCGGTGGTGAAGCGGCCGGGGAAGTCGCGCAGCAGGTAAAACGTCTTGGTCAGCACGTGCTCGCGCGGCACCGGCTCCAGTTCCGGCACGTCGAGGGAGGAGAGGATCTCGCGCAAGGTCCGCATGCCCGGCGTTTGTGAGGCGCCGTTCTCGCCCGGCGGCGCCTCGATGGCGTCGCGGGTGTCGAACAGCACCGTACCGCCCTGTTTCATGTAGGCGTCGATGCGGTTGATGGCGTCCTGCGGCGGCTTCGGCGCACCCGGCACCACCGGCCAGTAGATCAGCGGGAAGAATGCCAGTTCGTCGCGCGCCGGATCGATGCCGACGGGATCGCCGGCCTCCAGCGCGGTGCGCTGCGCCAGGAACAGCGTCAGTCCGGCCATGCCGGCCTTGACGATGGAATCGACGTCGGCATTTCCGGTAACGACATAGGCAAGGCGTGTCTGCGACACCGCCTTCATGGCGAACTCGTCGTTGCCTGGACTTTGAGCGCGTGTCGGCGAAGGTGTGATGGTCGTCGCAGGCAGGATCAGGGCAAGCAGGACGGCGGCGGTCGCGGTGCGCCGTCGCCACAACGCGGCAAGGCCGGCGCCCATCATCGCGACCACGACCGCGTCGATCAGGAACAGCGCCAGCGACGACGACAGCAGGATGCCGCGCAGATCGCGCGGCTCCGCATTGGTGTAGCTGGCGCGTTGCGCGCGCAGCGAGGACGTATCGAGCGGCGCGATGCGGTCGGCGGGGGCCAGCGTGTTGACCGCGATCGGTCCATCGGCCGGGCCGTAGAAGCCCGGCGGATGTTCGGCGGTGGCGCGGTCGCGATAATCCGCCGGCATCGGCTTGGCGGTCGAGGGCGGCGGTCCGAACGCGCCGAAACCGTCAAGCGTGCGCAGCGGCGCCACCGTCTCGACATTGGTGGTTTCGCTCGCCACGCCCGCACCGGGTTTCGAGGTGTAGCCGGACATGTCGACCAATCGCCGCAGCATTTCGACGAAGCTGCCGGACATCGGCAGGTCCGACCAGCGCGAGTCGGCGCCGACATGGAACAGGCTGACAATGCCCTTGCCGCGATGCTCGCCGGTCACCAGCGGCGTGCCGTCTTCCAGCGAGGCCCAGGTCTTGGTGGCGAGCACCGCGTCCGGCTCGGCCAGCACCTGCCGGTTCACGGTGATGTCCTTCGGCACGGTGAGGCCGGCGAACGGGCCGTCGGCGGCAAAGGACGCCATATGCTGCGGCTTTTCCCAGGTCAGGCTGCCGCCGAGGGTGCGGCCGCCGCGGCGCAGTTTTACCGGCACGAGGTCGTCATCGGCCTGCGCCAGGCGGGGACCCGCGAAGCGCACGAGCACGCCGCCCTGATCGATCCATGCATTCAGCCGCTCGCGAATTTCCGGCGACAGCGTGCCGACATCGGCGAGCACGATCATCGGCAGGCGCTGATCGAGGAACTGCGCGACCACCTGCTGCGGCGCGCCGCGGTCGCCGAGCCGCACGTCGGCGAACGGCGAGAGCGCGCGGGTCAGATAGAAGGTCGATGCCAGCAGCGGCTGGGCGGTGTCGCTGGTGGAGCCGGTGACGACGCCGACCGCGCGCCGCCGCCACCTCTTGTCGAGCAGTTGCACGGCGCCGGCCGACCGTTCGCCTGAGATTTCCAGCCGCGCAATGTCGTTGCGCAGTTCGACCGGCAGATCGAACGAAGCTTCGCTCTCGCGATCCTGCATGCCGAAGGCATAACGCGCCTCGCCGATCGGCGATCCCTTGGCGTCGATCGCGCGAACCACGCCGGCAGCGACCCCACCGGTGGTGCGCAATACCTTGACCGTCATCTTCGCGGCGGCGTTTTCAGCGGCGACCAGCGCCTGCGCCGGCGCCGCGCCGCCCTCGAACAGCGTCAGCTTGCGGTCGCCGATCGTCTTGGCGAGATTCTCGACGAATTCGCTGCCGCGCCCGGTATCGACGCCGTCGGACAGCCAGGCGATCTCGGCATCGCCGGTGGCCTTCAGGAAGCGGTCGAGTGCGGCGAGCGTGTCGACGCGGTCGACCGACCAGGGCTTTGGCGAAATCTGCCGCAACGCGACGCGCGCAGTGCCGGCCGGCATCAACGTAATGTCACGCGCGGGCTCGGAGAGCGGAACCAGCGCGACGCCTCGGCGGTCGTTTTCGGCATTGGCGATCAACTCGTCAGCGGACTTGATCCGCGTGTCCCAGCTTCCTGCGGCGCTCCAGCCGTCGTCGAGCAGAATCACCAGCGGCGCGTTGCTGCCGCCGACGCCGGTCTGCGGATTCCAGATCGGACCTGCCGCGGCGAAAATGACCAGCGCCGCGGCGGCAAGCCGCAGCAAGGTCAGCCACCACGGCGTCCGCGACGGGGTTTCTTCCTTCGGTTTGATGTCGAACAACAGCCGCGTCGGCGGGAACTCGATCCGCCGCGGCCGCGGCGGCATGACGCGGAGCAGCCACCACAACACCGGCAGGCTCAACAGACCCAACAGGAGCAGCGGCTGGGCAAAGGTGAGGGGAAGCCCTGCGATCATGCGCTACGTCCCGCCTTGACGGTTGAGCCGCGCACATTGCCCTTGGCTGTCATCATGCCCGAATGCAGGAACAGCAGGAGTTCGGCGGCGGAACGGCTGGTGGTGTGGGTCGAGAACAGCCAGTCGAGCCGGTTGGTCTCGCTGCGGATCTCGTCGCGATGCAGCGCGACGCGCGCGACATAGTCGCTCGCCCAGCTCTCGGCGCGGCCGGCGGTGATGGCGCCAAAGCCTTCCGGCTCGACGAACTCGACCCGGCCCGCATAGGGGAAGGTCTCTTCGGCGGGATCGACGACCTGGATCAGGGTGCCGTGCGCGCCTGACGCGGAGAGGCCGGCCAGCATGGCGCGGATTTCGCTCATCGGCGACCAGAAATCGGACAGCACCACGATCTCGGCCAGCGCCGACGGAACAAACGACGGCGGCAGGCTCGCGCGCGCCGCGTCGTCATGCAGCATCACCTGCGCCATCTTGTCGATCACGTTGCGACTGGCGGTCGGGTTCATCAGGCCGGGAATGCCGACGCGTTCGCCGCCCGACACCAGCAGTTCGGCCAGCGCGAACGTCACGATCAGGCCGCGCTCCAGCTTGGAGTCGCGCGCGCCCCTGGAGGCAAACGCCATCGACGCCGAACGGTCGGGCCACAGCCACACGGTGTGGGCCGCCTCCCACTCCTGCTCGCGGACATAGAGATGGTCGTCGCGCGCCGAGCGCCGCCAGTCGACATTCTGCGACGGCTCGCCGGAGACGAAGCGGCGGTACTGCCAGAAGCTTTCGCCGGCGCCGGCGCGGCGCCTGCCGTGCAGGCCGTGGATGACGTTGGCGGCGATGCGGCGGGCTTCAAGCACGAGACGGGGCAGCGATGCCGCGAGCGTACGGCTTTCGCCATCGGCACGTCGGATTGCTAGAATCTCCCTGGTCTCGTGGCTGGTCTCTGCGGCCATCAACCGATCCGGGTCTTCAACTGTCTGATCACGTCGGGAATGGTGCGGCCCTCCGCGCGCGCCGAGAAGGTCAGCGCCATGCGGTGCTTGAGGATCGGTTCCGCGAGATCGAGCACGTCGTCGATCGACGGCGCGAGGCGGCCGTCGAGCAGCGCGCGGGCGCGGACCGCCAGCATCAGCGACTGGCTGGCGCGGGGACCGGGGCCCCAGGCGATCAGCTTGTCGCCGCCGCCTTCGGAACTCGGGCGCGCGGCGCGCACCAGCGACAGGATCGCCTCGACGACGCTGTCGCCGACCGGCAGGCGCCGCACCAGCCGCTGCGCCGCGATCAGGATTTCCGCGTTCATCGCCGCCTTGGCGAGCGTCTCTTCGGCGCCCGTCGTTTCGAACAGGATACGGCGCTCGGCGTCGCGGTCGGGATAATCGACGTCGATCTCCATCAGGAAGCGGTCGAGCTGCGCTTCGGGCAGCGGGTAGGTGCCTTCCTGCTCCAGCGGGTTCTGGGTGGCGAGCACATGGAACGGCTTGGGCAGATCATGCCGCGCGCCTGCAACGGTGATGTGCTGTTCCTGCATGGCTTGCAGCAGCGCCGACTGCGTGCGCGGGCTGGCGCGGTTGATTTCGTCGGCCATCAGGAGCTGCGCGAATACCGGTCCGGAGATGAAGCGGAACGAGCGCTTGCCGGACTGGCTCTCGTCCAGCACCTCGGCGCCCAGAATGTCCGATGGCATCAGGTCCGGCGTGAACTGGATGCGCTTGGCGTCGAGTCCCAGCGTGATCCCCAGGGTCTCGACCAGCTTGGTCTTGGCGAGGCCGGGAACGCCGATCAAGAGCGCATGGCCGCCGGACAGGATCGTCACCAGGGTGTTTTCGATCACCCGTTCCTGGCCGAAGATGACGGTGGAGATCGCCTCCTTTGCGGCGCGAATCTGGCCCGACACCTGCTCGGCCGAGCGGACGATCGCGTCCTCGAGCTTCTCGACACCGTCTGCACTCGCCATGTCTTTCTCCTTCAACCACCTGAACCCTTGATGACACCGCTGGTTGCGCTGGCTGCGTCGTCATGACACGAAGTCCCATGCTAAACTCGTGCAAGGGCCATGTATTCGTTGAATTAAACTATCCCCACATTATCGGCATTTCGGGGTATGAACGGCATCACGATATGGCGAACTGATCCGCAATATTACGGACCGGGATCGTCAGGAACACATAGCGATACCTCGTCGATGCGATACCTCGTCGATATCTCATTGGTATCTTGTCGGTACAAGTGCACCAATCGTGACAAATGCACCAATCGTGACAAGTGCACCGATCGTGAAAAGTGCACCAATCGTGCCAATCGAGGGGCACTGAGAGTCAGGGCAAACAATGGCGAAGCAAGGGCAAACCGGCGGCCAGCGACATGAAAGCGGGAATCCCGACAGCAAGGGGCTCGAAGGTCTGACGGTCGCCGCCCGTGAAGCCGCCAATCGCGCGCCGGCCGGAAAAGGATTACCTCCAGTTCATCTGTGGAATCCGCCGTTCTGCGGCGACCTCGACATGCGAATCGCTGGCGATGGCACCTGGTTCTACATGGGCACGCCGATCGGGCGGCCGGCGCTGGTGCGGCTGTTCTCGACCATTCTCAAGCGCGAGGACGGCAAGCACTTTCTTGTGACCCCGGTCGAGAAGGTCGGCATCCGCGTCGACGATGCGCCGTTCCTGGCGGTGGAGATGCAGATCGACGCCGGCGATCACGGCCGTCTGCTCAGCTTTCGCACCAATGTCGACGACTGGGTGCCGTGCGATGCCGCCCATCGCCTCCGGTTCGAGATGGCCGCCGATGGCGGGCTGACGCCCTATCTGCATGTCCGCGCCGATCTCTGGGCGAAAGTCACCCGCGCGCTCTATTACGATCTGGTTGACATGGGGGAGGAGCGAATGGTCGATGGTCAGCCGATGTTTGGAATCGAGTCCGGCGGCGAGTTCTTTGCGATGGCGGACGCGAAGCAGGTGAGGGACGCGGTTTGAACGAGCCGATACTGAAGAAGATGGAGGCGGCTCCGATCAACTCGGCGGAGTTTTTCGCGCGGAGCAAGACCCGGCTGAACTTCGACGTGCCGCCCGGCCTGATCGACCCCGATATCATCCCGAAGACCGGCGACTCCGGCAACGACCGCATGCTCGAGATCGTGGCGCGCGAGCAGCCGGTGCGTCCGGCCGCGGTGCTGATCCCCGTGGTCGATCACGACGAGCCGACCGTGTTGCTGACGCAGCGCTCGCCGCATCTCAGTAGCCACGCCGGCCAGATTTCCTTTCCCGGCGGCAAGATCGACGCGACCGACGCGTCCCCGCTCGATGCCGCCTTGCGCGAAGCGGACGAGGAAGTCGGCCTCAAAAGCCAGTTCATCGAGCCGATCGGCTATCTCGACCTTTACGGCACCGCGTTCGGCTTTCGCATCCTGCCGACGGTCGCGCGCGTGAAGCCCGGCTTCAAGCTCAGCATCAACGAGGGCGAGGTGGTCGATGCGTTCGAGGTGCCGCTGGCGTTCCTGATGAATCCCGAGAACCACCAGATCCATTCCAAGGATTTCCGCGGCATCGAGCGCTCCTATTACGCCATGCCGTTTGCCGAGCGTTATATCTGGGGTGCGACCGCGGGAATTCTGCGCGTGCTGTATGAACGGATTTATCTCGCATGATCCGTCCGGTTCTGACCGAAGTCGGAATTTTCCTGATCCCGTTCGCGGCCTATGCGCTGTTCCTGATTGCGACCCGTTCCGGCGTGTTCGCATCTTCCTCCTGGCCGGCGCATCTGATCGCCAAGCTGGTGCTGGGATCGCTTTTGCTCGTCGTGCTCAGCTTCGTCATGCTCGCGCAATTCTCCGGTGCGCCGCCGAATTCGACATACGTCCCGGCCCATATCGAGAACGGCAGACTGGTCGACGGAGTCGAGAAATGAGCGAGGCCCGCGTGCTGTCGGATGCACCCTGGCTCAGATCGGGTCCGGCCGCGCGCGTGCTGAAATTGCTCAATGGCGATGGCGAGGAAGCCCGCGTCATCGGCGGCGCCGTGCGCAATGCGTTGCTGGGCATTCCGCTCGGCGACATCGACATCGCGACCACGGCGCTGCCCGAGGAGGTGGTCCGGCGCGCCAGGGTGGCCGGCATCAAATGCGTGCCGACCGGGATCGACCATGGCACGGTGACGCTGGTCGTCGAGTCCCATCCCTTCGAGGTCACGACCTTGCGCGAGGATACCGAGACCTTCGGCCGCAAGGCCAAGGTCGCGTTCGGGCGCGACTGGGTTCGTGACGCGGAACGGCGCGACTTCACCATCAACGGACTTTCCGTCGACGCCGGCGGCGTCGTGCATGACCATGTCGGCGGGCTTGCCGATATCGAAGCCAAACGCGTGCGCTTCATCGGCGATCCCGGCCAGCGCATCGCCGAGGATTATCTCCGCATCCTGCGCTTCTTCCGCATGCACGCCGCCTATGGCGTGGGCGAACCCGACCGCGCCGGCTATCTCGCCTGCATCGACGGTCGCGCCGGGCTTTCCACGCTTTCCGCCGAACGCGTGCGCATGGAGATGCTGAAGCTGTTGGTCGCCGAAGGCGCGGCGGTCGCGCTGCAGGCGATGGCCGACGCCGGCCTGCTGCTGCCGGTCTTCGGTGGCGTCACCTATTCCGGGCCGTTCGCGGCGATGATCGCCGCCGAACGCGAAATGGGGCTGCCGCCGAGCGCGGTGCGCCGGCTCGCCGCGCTCACCGTCGCGGTGACCGAGGATGCGAAGCGCGTCTCGGCACGGCTGCGCCTCTCCAATGCGGAAGCCAAGACGCTCGACTCCATGGGCCACCGCTGGTGGCGGCTCGCCACCAGCGACGATGCGCGCGCCCGGCGACTGCTCTATCGCCTCGGCGAGGATGCCTACCGCGACCGCCTGATGCTGGCGTGGGCGCGCGCCGGCGGCGTCGGCGATGGCGCTCCGCGCTGGCACGACCTCGCAACCTTGCCGCAGCGCTGGACCGCGCCGAAATTTCCGCTCAAGGCCGCCGACTTCATTTCGCGCGGCATCGCGCAAGGCCCCGCGCTCGGTCATGTGCTTGCGCTTGCGGAGGATGCCTGGCTGGCGGCGGGTTTTCCGCTCGATCCATCCGCGATCGCCGCGGTCGCCGACCAGGCCGCGGCCCGTTTCGCGCGAGACCACCGGCTGTGAATCTTTTGGCCGGGTTTGTCGATGTCTCCCTCGGCCAGCTCGTGCTGGTCGGGGGCATGGCGCTGCTGGCTTCCGTGATCGGCGGGCTTGCCGGCTATGGCACCGGCGCCCTGATGCCGCTGGTGCTGGTGCCGATGATCGGCGCCGAGCCGGTGGTGCCGATCATCGCGATCTCGGCGATCTTCAGCAATATCAGCCGCTTCGCCGCGTATTTTCGCTATGCCGACCGGCGGCGCGCGCTGATCGTGATCGGCGCTGCGATGCTGACCACGGCGCTCGGCGCCTATGGTTACACGCGGCTGAGCAGCGCCGGCGCGGCACTTGTCATCGGCAGCATGCTGATCCTGAGCGTGCCGCTGCGGCGGCTCGCCAGGCATCGCAACGTCAGGATCGGCGATACGGGTCTTGGCGTCAGCGCGGTCGGCTATGGTGTGGTGGTCGGCGGCACGTCAGGCTCGGGCGTGATCCTGCTGTCGCTGCTGATGGCGTCGGGACTGGAGGGCGCGGCGGTGATTGCCACCGATGCGGTGATTTCGGTTGCGACCGGTCTGATCAAGATTTCGGTGTTTGGCCTGGCCGGCGTCGTGACCGCGCAGGTGCTGGCTTTCGCGCTCCTGATCGGCGCCATCGCAGTTCCCGGCGCCTTCCTCGCAAAAGCCTTCGTCGAGCGCATGCCGGTGCACATCCACACCGCCATCCTCGATGCCGCCGTGATCGTCGGCGGCATCGTCATGATCACCGCGGCGCTGCGGCGCTAAGGAAGCGGCTCATAGCCCTGTCAGCGCTTCGCGGGCAATAATAGCTCCGTCAGCGACCGGATGATGCGGTCGGGCTTCACCGTGCTATCAGGCGGCAGGCCGTCGCCATGCGCGTCGATCCAGATGGCGTAGATGCCGAGCCGCTGCGGCGCCACGACCTCCCACTCCAGATTGTCGCCGATCATCCAGGTCTCGGAGGCGGTGACGCCAAGCGTCTGCATGGCGTGCAGATAGGCGCGCTCCTCCGGCTTGCCGAAGCCGTGCTCGCCTTCGATCTGGATGTGATCGAAGCGATCCGACAGCGCAAAGCGTTCGATCTTGGCGCGCTGGGAACCCGCGGCGCCGTTGGTCACCAGCGCCAGCTTGATGCCACGCGCCTTCAATTCGTCGATCGCGTCATGCGCCCCGGGAAAGACGAACATCTCTTCTTCGCGATAGGCGGCAAAGCGGTCGGCGAGCCGGACCGCCAGATCGTTGGGCAACGCGTGGCCGCCTGCGGCAAGCGCGGCGAATCCGTTGCCGACGGTCAGGCGCCGCGCTTCTGCGAGCTTCAGCCGCCATTCGGCTCCTGCGACCGCCCAGAATTGTCGTGCGGACTCGTTGACCGCTGTGGCGACCTGCTGTGGGGTAAGGGGTCCGAACTCGTCGGCGAATTCCTTGGCGACGTTGTTCCAGGCGATCTCGGGACGTCCGTAGGCCGACAGGATAGTGTCATCCATGTCGATCAGCATCGCGCGGGGAAGTTCGGTCATCGTATCAGCGGGTCTCGTTGCTGGAGGCACCGGCCGCGGAACGCGCAGGGCCTGATCGTCCGCGAATATCAGATCGGCCGCGCCGGGTCCAACCCCGAGAAGCGGACGCCGCCGGGCCATCCAGCCGGCGGCGTCAAAGGTCCCCTTAAATCATCTGGTTGTGGCGGCCGTTCGCCTACTCGTCCTCGTCTTCTTCCTCATCATCCTCGTCCTCGTCCTCGTCTTCTTCATCGTCGGACGTATCGGTTTCGACGAGCTCGAGGACGGCGAGCGGCAGCGTCTCGCGAAACAGATCGCCCTCATTGCCCATCCATACGCACACGACGTTGCCGTCCTTGACCTCCACCACGCTGAGCGGGTGGCCGCCGGACTTGAGAATGACGACGTCGCCTGGCTTCACTTCCATGATCTGCTCCTTGAATTGCTTGACACGAATCGCACCCTAGCGACCCGTCATGACAGCCGATCATGCGATCATGGCCATTTAACTTCCGGTGGCATCGAGGAGAGGATGGAATCCACATTGCCGCCGGTTTTCAGCCCGAAAATCGTGCCGCGATCGTAGAGCAGGTTGAACTCGACATAGCGTCCGCGCCGGACCAACTGCTCCTCGCGCTCGGCCGCAGTCCATGACGTGGCGAAGTTGCGCCGGACCAGTTCGGGATAGATCTTCAGGAAGGCGCGGCCGACCTCCTGCGTGAAGGCGAGATCGGCATCCCAATCGCCGGAATCGTGCCAGTCGTAGAAGATGCCGCCGATGCCGCGTGCTTCCTTGCGGTGCGGCAGGTAGAAATATTCGTCGCACCATTTCCTGTATTTGTCGTAGTCGGCGACGCTGTTCGCTCCCCCGCAAGCCTGTTCCATCGCCTGGTGGAAGGCGAGCGTATCGGGGTCTTCCTGGGTGCGCCGGCGGTCGAGCACCGGCGTCAGGTCGGCCCCGCCGCCGAACCAGGCCTTGGTGGTGACGACGAAGCGGGTGTTCATGTGCACCGCCGGCACATGCGGGTTGCGCAGGTGCGCGATCAGCGAAATGCCCGACGCCCAAAACCTTGGATCGTCGGCCGCGCCCGGAATCTGCGCGCGGAATTCCGGCGCGAACTCGCCGTGCACAGTCGAGCAGTGCACACCGACCTTCTCGAACAGCCGCCCGCGCATCATCGACATCACGCCGCCGCCGCCGGGCTTGCCGGTGTGGTCGGTGCGCTCCCACGGCGTACGCACGAAGCGCCCGGCCTCGCCGGGATAGAGGGCAGGGGGCGCGTCGTCTTCCAGCCGCTCGAAGGCGGCGCAGATGTCGTTGCGCAGCGCTTCGAACCAGCCCCGTGCGCGCGTCTTGCGATCTTCGATCAACGACATGTCCATGCGGAATTCCTAGCCCTGCGGCCCGAAATAGGTGCAGCTCTCGTTGCAGCTATCACGATAGACGCTGACGCGGGTGATCTTGCCGGCATGCTGGACCCGCTCCCAGATGAAGCGGGAGATGTTCTCCAGCGTCGGCGTGCCCAGCGCCTCGATCCTGTTCAGGAACTTGTGGTCGAGGGTCTTGCGGACATCTTCCATGCTGCGCTCCAGAAGGCCGAGGTCCAGCACCATGCCGGTTTCCGGATCGGGCGTGCCGCGCACGCTGACCTCAGCGCGAAACGAGTGGCCGTGAATTTCCTCGCTGGCCGCGCCGAAGGTCGTGCCCTTCAGCGAATGCGCGGCTTCGAAGCGAAATGATTTCGTCAGTTCCCACATCTCGAAAGTCTGGTCCTATCTGATACCAAGTGTCTTGTGCGTTTGCAGGCTGAGCCGCCATTGCGGATGGCGCAGGCAGTAGTCGACCGTGCGCGCGGTGTTTTCGGTGACGTCGGGGCCGTCCATCGGCTGCAGCGAGAAGCGCTCGAAGTCGAGCCCCGCGAAATCTTCCGGCGCGGCGCCTTGCTGCGGATAGACCAGCTTCAATTCATGGCCACGGCGCACCACGAGGTCGGCGCCGGCTTTCGGGCTGACGCAGACCCAGTCCATTCCCTGCGGCGGCTCGATCGTGCCGTTGGTCTCGATCCCGATGGCAAAACCGCGCGCATGCAGCGCATCGATCAAGGGTGGATCTACCTGCAGCAGCGGCTCGCCGCCGGTCAGCACCACGTAGCGGTTGGTCGCGTCACCGGTCCATTGCTCCGCGATCGCATCGGCGAGTTCATCCGCCGAGGCGTAGCGGCCGCCGAGCGTGCCGTCGGTGCCGACGAAGTCGGTGTCGCAGAACTGGCAGGTGGCGGTGGCGCGGTCCTGTTCGCGGCCGCTCCAGAGGTTGCAGCCGGAAAAACGGCAAAACACCGCCGCGCGGCCGGCATGCGCGCCTTCGCCCTGCAAGGTCAGGAATATTTCTTTGACCGCGTAGCTCACACCTTCTCCCTGGACCCGGTCTCGACCGCTGTCGGATGACCCGTCTGCCGCAACGCCTCTCCCAGTGCCATGGCGGCCGACATCGCCACATTGAGGGAGCGCAAACCCGGCCTGATCGGGATCACCACGCGGGCATCCGCCGCGGCAACGACCTCGTCGGTAACTCCGGCTGATTCCCGTCCGAATAGCAGGACATCGTCGCCCTGATAGCGGAAATCCAGGTAGGAACCTGCGGCTTTGGTCGTAAACAGCACCAGCCGGAGACCCGCTTCGTTACGCCATTCCTCGAATTTTGACCACGAGTCATGGCGGGTGAGGGCGACCTGATCGAGATAGTCCATTCCCGCCCGGCGGAAATGCCGGTCGGAGATCGGAAATCCCGCCGGTTCGATGATATGGGCTGATACACCCAGGCACGCGCACAGGCGCAGAATCGTTCCGGTGTTCTGGGGAATATCAGGCTGGAACAGGGCGAGATGCATGTGTCGAGGTTCCGGGCGCACGCAGATGATTGCTGAATAATCACGGTCGGGCGCGGATTTAGTGCATTGCACGTTTGCGAGCCGATAGCGGGCTTGCGCTCTCCCGGCAAGGGTGCCAATAGAACGATTCTGGACTGCTTGTTCCGCCGGATTGGGGAAGGAAAAGCAGTTTTCTGCCGCCGCGGGGGCCGCGGGCGCCGGCAGCCACTTCCGGGTGCACCTTGGGCGCTTCCGGGGCGGTTCCGCCGGCTGCAGATGAGAAAGGGCTTGGAATCGTGACGACAGCGTCTTCGGCGGACCATCCGACACGCCGTGATTTCCTCTATGTTGCAACAGGAGCCGTCGCCGCCGTCGGCGCGGCTGCCACGGTGTGGCCGCTGGTTTCCCAGATGAACCCGGACGCCGCGACGATCGCGGCCGGCGCGCCGATCGAGGTCGACCTGACCCCGGTCGCCGAAGGACAGGACATCAAGGTGTTCTGGCGCGGCAAGCCGATCTACATCAGCCACCGGACCAAGAAGCAGATCGAAGCGGCTCAAAGCGTGCCGGTATCGAGCCTGCCCGATCCGCAGCCCGACTCGGCCCGCGTCAAGGCGGGCCATGACCAGTGGCTGGTCGTGATCGGCATCTGCACGCATCTCGGCTGCATCCCGATCGCCCATGAGGGCGCCTACGACGGCTTCTTCTGCCCCTGCCACGGTTCGGTGTACGACACCTCGGGCCGCATCCGTCAGGGACCGGCGCCGGCCAACCTGCCGATCCCGCCCTATACGTTCGTTTCCGACACCAAAATCCAGATCGGCTAAGGGGTCGGGCGCCAGCCCGAGCCCCCTTACGCCGTCGCGTCGTCTTACTTCCTCAGGATCGCATCAATGAGCGGACCATCCGATTTTCAGCCGACCAATCCCGCCTTGAAGTGGATCGAACGGCGCCTCCCGATCATGGGACTCATGCATTCCTCGTTCGTGGCCTATCCGACGCCGCGTAACCTGAACTACTGGTGGACCTTCGGCGCCATCCTTTCGATGATGCTGGCGGTGCAGATCGTAACCGGCGTGATCCTGGCGATGCACTACACCCCGCACGCCGATCTCGCCTTCAAGTCCGTCGAACTCATCGTCCGCGACGTCAACTACGGCTGGCTGCTGCGCAACATCCACGCCAGCGGCGCCTCGATGTTCTTCTTCGCCGTCTACATCCACATGTTCCGCGGCCTTTACTACGGGTCGTACAAGGAGCCGCGCGAAGTGCTCTGGATCCTCGGCGTCATCATCTATCTCCTGATGATGGCCACCGGCTTCATGGGCTACGTGCTGCCGTGGGGCCAGATGAGCTTCTGGGGCGCCACCGTCATCACCAACCTGTTCTCCGCCGTTCCCTATGTCGGCGACAGCATCGTGACGCTGCTGTGGGGCGGCTATTCGGTCGGCAATCCGACGCTGAACCGCTTCTTCTCGCTGCACTACCTGCTGCCGTTCGTGATCGCCGGCGTGGTCGTGCTGCACGTCTGGGCGCTGCACGTCGCGGGCCAGAACAATCCGGCGGGTGTCGAGGCCAAGACTGAAAAGGACACCGTGCCTTTCACGCCTTACGCCACGATGAAGGACATGTTCGGCGTCTCCTGCTTCATGCTGTTCTTCGCATGGTTCATCTTCTACATGCCGAACTATCTCGGCGATGCCGACAACTACATCCCGGCCAATCCCGGCGTGACGCCCGCGCACATCGTGCCTGAATGGTACTACCTGCCGTTCTACGCGATCCTGCGTTCGATCCCGAACAAGCTCGCCGGCGTCGTCGCGATGTTCGGCGCGATCATCATCCTGGCGTTCCTGCCCTGGCTGGACAGCGCCAAGACGCGGTCGTCGAAGTATCGCCCGCTGGCCAAGCAGTTCTTCTGGATCTTCGTGATCGTCTGCATCGGCCTCGGCTATCTCGGCGCCCAGCCGCCGGAAGGCATCTACGTCATTGCCGGCCGCATCCTGACCGTGATGTACTTCGGCTACTTCCTGATCCTGCTGCCGCTGCTCTCGGTTATCGAGAAGCCGCGTCCGGTGCCGAACTCGATCGCCGATGATGTGCTGGCCAAGTCCGGCGCCAAGCGCGCCACCGTGGCCTCGGCGGTGATCGCGCTGCTCGTTGCGGGCGGATTGTTCGCCGGCAGCGTGCAGGACGCGCGCGCCGAGGATCATGGCGTTTCACCGCCCGGCCAGAAGTGGTCGTTCTCCGGCCCGTTCGGCAAGTTCGACCGCGGCGCGTTGCAGCGCGGCCTGAAGGTCTACAAGGAGGTCTGCTCCTCCTGCCACAGCCTGTCCTATATCGCCTTCCGTAACCTCGCTGATCCCGGCGGCCCCGGCTATTCGGTGGCGCAGGCGCAGGCGTTCGCCTCCGAGTACAAGATCAAGGACGGCCCGAACGATCAGGGCGACATGTTCGAACGGCCGGGCCGGACCGCCGACTTTTTCCCGTCGCCGTTCCCGAACGAGCAGGCGGCCCGCGCGGCCAATGGCGGCGCGGCTCCGCCGGATCTGTCACTGATCACCAAGGCTCGATCCTACAAGCGCGGCTTCCCGATGTTCCTGATCGACTTCTTCACCCAGTATCAGGAGCAGGGCCCCGACTACGTCGATGCGGTGCTGCAGGGCTATGAGGACAAGCCGCCGGCCGGCTTCGACCTGCCCGAGGGCGCCTACTACAACCGGTATTTCCCCGGCCACGCCATCAAGATGCCGAAGCCGCTGAACGACGGCCAGGTCACCTATGACGACGGCTCGCCGGCCACGGTTGCGCAGTATTCGAAGGACGTCACCACGTTCCTGATGTGGGCCGCGGAGCCGCACATGGAGGCGCGCAAGGCGCTCGGCCTGCAGGTGTTCGTGTTCCTGATCCTGCTCACCGTGCTGCTGTACTTCACCAAGAAGAAGGTCTGGGCCAACGCCCACTGATCCTGCCTTCGTCATCCGCGAATTCGGAAAAGCCCCTGCGGGGGCTTTTTTGTTGCCTTCAAATGGGCGTGCGGGCGGCGGGGCGGCGGATTGCTTCCTGGCGTCAGTGCGGACAAGATGGCCGCCAACCCCAACCACAAGACATCAGTTGCGGAGGACTCCCATGGGTACCAGCGTCACCTTCAAGCGGCCGGACGGCAAGGATGCGGCCGGCTATCTCGCCAACGCCTCGCGCGGCAATGCGCCGGGTGTGGTCGTGATCCAGGAATGGTGGGGCCTGCAGGACCAGATCAAGGGCATGTGCGACCGCTTCGCGCTGGCGGGCTTCGACGCGCTGGCGCCCGATCTCTACAAGGGCACCGTGGTGCCGTATCACGACACGGACGCGGCCGGGCGGGAGATGAACTCGCTGGATTTCATGGACGCCACCACGCAGACCGTGCGCGGCGCCGTGCAGTATCTGTCGCGCAACGGCGCCAAGGTCGGACTGACCGGCTTCTGCCTCGGCGGCGCGGTGACCATCATCGGCGCCACCAGGATTCCCGAGCTTGCGGCCGGCGTGGTGTTCTACGGCATTCCGCCGGAGCAGGCGGCAAAGCCGGCGGACGTGAATATTCCGCTGCAGGCGCACTTCGCCAACAAGGACGATTGGTGCACGCCGCAGGTGGTCGACGCCTTCGAGCAGGGCATGAAGGCCGCCGGCAAGTCGCTCGAGTTGTTCCGCTATGACGCCGAGCACGCCTTCGTCAACGAGCAGCGGCAGACCGTGCATGACCGCCAGGCCGCGGAACTCGCCTGGGGCAGGGCGACCGCGTTTTTCGCCAAGCACCTGGGGTAGGAATGAAAATCTTCTGCACGGGCGCGTCGGGCTATATCGGCGGATCGGTTGCAGCGCGTCTCGCTTCCGCCGGCCATCAGGTCACCGGCCTTGTTCGTTCGGCCGAAAAGGCCGACGCGGTTCGAGCGTTCGGCATCGTGCCCGTGTTGGGCACGCTGGAGGACGGGGAAATTCTCGCGCAGGCGGCGCGGGCCGCCGACGTCGTCGTCAACGCCGCCAGTGCCGACCACAAGGGCGCTGTCGCAGCGCTGCTCGATGCTGTCAGCGGAAGCGGCAAGGCCTTCATCCACACATCAGGGTCGAGCATTGTTGGCGAGCGTTCCCGCGGCGAGCGCTCCGACGACATCTTCGACGAAGACACGCCGGTCACGCCGTCGCCGGCGCGCGCAGCGCGCGTCGCGCTGAACGAGTTCATCCTCTCCCATCGCGACAAGGGCTGCCGCCCCGTCATCGTCTGCCCGAGCCTGATCTACGGCATCGGCCACGGCGCAGGGCGCGACAGCGTGCAGGTGCCCTTGCTGATCAGGCTCGCGAGGAAGCGCGGCAACGCGGCGCATGCCGGGCCCGGCGAGAACATCTGGTCCAACGTCCACATCGACGATCTCGTGCCGCTCTATGTGCTCGCGATCGACAAGGCGCCGGCGGGCAGCTTCTATTTTGCCGAGAACGGCGAGAACTCGATGCGCGATGCCTGCGTGGCGATCAACCGCATGCTCGGGTTTGCCGGGCCGCCAACGGCGATGTCGATGCAGGAGGCCGCCGCCGAATGGGGCGAGGGCACCACGGAGGATACGATGGCCTCGAACAGCCGGGTGCGGGCCAAGCGCGCGCGCCAGCTAGGCTGGGAGCCGAACGGGCGCGGATTGATCGAAGAGATCGAGCAGGGGTGTTACCGGAATTAGGACAGCAAACACGCCGTCGTCCCGGCGAACGCCGGGACCCATACTCCGCGGCGCTTGTTGTGAAGGTAGATCGCGGACATCATCGCCAAATAACGACGCCCTGTGGTTATGGGTCCCGGCGTTCGCCGGGACGACGATTGTGGTGAGGTGCTGACCAATTTAGCCCTTCACCCCATCCCACCAGGCGCATGTGCCCGACATCAGCTTGTAATTCCCCTCCATCACCTGCACCGGCGCGCGCAGGCCTGAAGCGGCGGCGTTGAGGCGCATCTGGCGGGCGACCTCGCGGTCTTTCTCCGGCAGCCAGACGCGTTCATGGCCCCACAGGCTCGGGCCGTCATGCATCTCGACCGGCTGCCATGTCGCCGGATCGATCTCGCGGCCGCCCCAGCCGCATTCGATCATGAAGGAGGAGGGCGTCTTCGCATAGAACGAGGTCATGAAATCATTGGTGTGACGGCCGAGCGTGACGTTGACGCGATCCTCCTGCGACATCGCGATGTCGTAAGCTTGGCCGACATCGTCGAGCGAAAACAGTTCCACCATCAGATGATGCATGCCGTCCCGGCCGGTCTCGATCAGCGCGAGGCTATGATGCCTGGCGTTGACGTGAAAGAAATAGGCGCGGAACGGCTTTGTGATGTAGTCGGACAGGCCGAAGCCGAGCACGCCGACATAGAACGCCATCATGGGCTCGATGTTCTCGACCGTCAGCACCGCGTGTCCGAGCCCGAGCGGACCGGTGCGAAAGCCCGAGATCGAACGGCCCGGCACGAAGGGCGTCTCGTCGAGCTCGGCGCCGTGGAACGCTTCCAGGCGGTTACCGGCCGGATCGCGAAACGAGATCAGTCTGCGGACGCGCCGTGCATCGGCCAGCGTCTGCGGCTCGGCCACAACAGCCACGCCAGCGGCTTCCAGCCGCGCCGCCAGCGCATCGAGCGCCGCGCTGTCAGCCACTTCCCAGCCGAAGAAGCGGGTGCCGTCGCCCATCGCGCGGTCGATGACGATGCGCTGCTTGCGGTCGTCCATCCGGAACGCCAGCAGCGAGTTGCCGCGCTCCACCGCCTGCAGGCCGACGAGGCCGGTCCCGAACTGCCGCCAGTCCTCGAGGTTATCGGATCCGAAGCCGGCATATCCCAGGCCCAGCACTGCCATCCCTGCCTCCATTGATCGCAGTCTCGGCGTGTTCAATGCCGCCGCTGCCTTGCTCAAATCCTACGCAGGTTTGCACCGTTCCGACAGCCAAAGATCGGCCGGGACGGGGGGCGTTCCAGCCTGTCCCTCCCTTGACATCGCAGCCTGCGGATGATGATTAGGTTCCCATGAGCACCGTCGTGACCCCCTCCCGCCTGTGGTGGCGCACCTCCTGAAGAGGTGGCCGGTGCGATTTCATTTTTTTCAATCGTCGGAGGTCGCCATCGCAGTGCGACGGTCCCTTCGCTTGTCCTGTGTGGCGCTCCCTCCCGAAACTTCGTAAGAGGATCACATGAACAGGACAGCCTTCTCCCTGCCGGAGCGCAGCGAATACCGGACCGGCGGCGGCCTCGCGATCTCGCGCGTCGTCGAACAGTTCACCGGCAACGCCAGGCGCCTCGACGATTTGATCGAACTGCTCGACCGCCGCCGTGGCGTCGTGCTGTCCTCCGGCACCACGGTGCCGGGCCGCTACGAGAGTTTCGACCTCGGCTTTGCCGATCCGCCGCTGGTGCTGGAAACCACAGGCGCCAGCTTTTCGCTGTCGGCGCTGAATGCACGCGGCGAGGTGCTGATCGCATTCCTGGGCGACGTGCTGCGCGAGCCCTGTGTGGTGATCTCCGAGAAAAGCCCGACGCGGCTGGCCGGCCATATCATCCGCGGTGCCGCGCCGGTCGAGGAAGACCAGCGCACCCGCCGCGCCAGCGTGATGTCGCTGGTGCGCGATCTCATCGCCGCGCTCTCGGCCAATGACGATCCGCTGCTCGGCCTGTTCGGCGCGTTCGCCTACGACCTCGTGTTCCAGATCGAGGACATCGTGCAGAAGCGGGCCCGCGAGGCCGACCAGCGCGACATCGTGCTGTACGTGCCCGATCGCCTTCTGGCCTATGACCGCGCCACCGGCCGCGGCGTGGTGCTGAGCTATGATTTTTCCTGGAAGGGAAAATCCACCCAGGGCCTGCCGCGCGACACCGCCGAGAGCGTCTACGCCAGGACGCCGCGGCAGGGCTTTGCCGATCACGCGGCGGGCGAATACCAGGCGACCGTCGAGGTCGCGCGCGCGGCGTTCGCGCGCGGCGATCTGTTCGAGGCGGTGCCGGGGCAGCTGTTCGCCGAGCCCTGCGAACGCTCGCCGGCCGAAGTGTTCCAGCGGCTCTGCCGCATCAACCCGTCGCCCTATGGCGCGCTGATGAATCTCGGCGCGGGCGAATTTTTGGTGTCGGCGTCGCCTGAGATGTTCGTGCGCTCCGACGGCCGCCGGGTCGAGACCTGCCCGATCTCGGGCACGATCGCACGCGGCGTCGATGCAATCGGCGACGCGGAGCAGATCAGGCAGCTCCTGAACTCGGAAAAGGACGAGTTCGAACTCAACATGTGCACCGACGTCGACCGCAACGACAAGGCGCGCGTCTGCATTCCCGGTACCATCAAGGTCTTGGCGCGGCGGCAGATCGAGACCTATTCGAAGCTGTTCCACACCGTCGATCACGTCGAGGGAATGCTGCGTCCGGGCTTCGACGCGCTCGATGCGTTCCTGACGCACGCCTGGGCGGTCACGGTAACAGGGGCGCCGAAATTATGGGCGATGCAGTTCGTCGAGGACAATGAGCGTTCGTCGCGGCGCTGGTATGCCGGCGCGATCGGCGCGGTGAATTTCGACGGCAGCATCAACACCGGCCTCACCATCCGCACCATCCGCATGAAGGACGGCCTTGCCGAGGTGCGTGTCGGCGCCACCTGCCTGTTTGACTCCGATCCCGCCGCCGAAGACCGCGAGTGCCAGGTCAAGGCCGCCGCGCTGTTCCAGGCGCTGCGCGGCGATGCGCCAAAGCCGCTGTCGGCGTTTGCGCCCGATGCCACCGGCTCGGGTCGCAAGGTGTTGTTGATCGATCACGATGACAGTTTTGTGCATATGCTGGCGGATTACTTCCGCCAGGTCGGCGCCAGCGTGACGGTGGTCCGGCATGTCCACGCGCAGGACATGCTGAAGAAGAACTGGGATCTCCTTGTGCTGTCGCCGGGCCCCGGTCGCCCGGAGGATTTCGGGATTTCAAAGACCATCGGCACGGCGCTTGAGCGCAAGCTGCCGATCTTCGGCGTCTGCCTCGGCGTGCAGGCGATCGGCGAATATTTCGGCGGCCAGCTCGGCCAGCTCGGCCAGCCCGCGCATGGCCGTCCGTCGCGGATCCAGGTGCGCGGCGGCCGCCTGATGCAGAATCTGCCGAACGAGATCGTAATCGGCCGCTATCACTCGCTCTACGTCGAGCGCGACAGCGTGCCCGACGTGCTCGAGGTCACCGCGACCACCGAGGACGGCGTCGCGATGGCGATCGAGCACAAGACCCTGCCGGTCGGCGGCGTGCAGTTTCACCCGGAGTCGCTGATGTCGCTCGGCGGCGAGGTGGGGCTGCGGATCGTCGAGAACGCGTTTCGTCTGAACGGGGGCCGACCCGATGCAACATCTTAGGCACCGTCATTCCGGGATGGTGCGTTAGCACCAGACCCGGAATCTCGAGATTCCGGGTTCGATGCTGCGCATCGCCCCGGAATGACATTTGAAAGAGATACGAATGACATTCGATCACGACATCAAGGCCACCGTTCGCACCATCCCGGATTACCCGAAGAAGGGCATCCTGTTTCGCGACATCACGACGCTGCTCGCGGATGCGCGCGCGTTTCGCCGCGCGGTGGACGAACTGGTGCAGCCCTGGGCCGGGTTGAAGATCGACAAGGTCGCCGGCATCGAGGCGAGGGGTTTTATCCTCGGCGGCGCGGTGGCGCATCAGGCCTCGGCGGGCTTCGTTCCGATCCGCAAGAAGGGCAAGCTGCCGCACACGACGGTGCGGATCGCCTATTCGCTGGAATACGGCATCGACGAAATGGAGATGCATGTCGACGCGATCCAGGAGGGCGAGCGCGTCATCCTGGTCGACGACCTCATCGCCACCGGCGGCACCGCCGAAGGCGCGGTGAAGCTGCTGCGCCAGATCGGCGCCAACGTTGTCGCCGCCTGCTTCATCATCGACCTGCCGGATCTCGGCGGCGCGGACAAGCTCCGTGCGATGGATGTGCCGGTGCGCACGCTGATGTCGTTCGAGGGACACTGAGCTTTTCCAGTTCGCCGCGCCGACCGCTAAACCGCTTCTGCTTCGAGCTGCCTCCGCCAGTACGACGCGCGCTCTTTCAGGCGAGCGTCGCGGATGTAGGGCAGTTCTTCCTCTTCCAGCCGCTCGCATTCCTCGAACGCAAAACTGTCCGCCCCGTGCGCGGTCCATGCCGCCTGCAGGCCGCGGCAGGGGTGGCTGCCCTGGCGGAGCGTGAACCAGATCCGGTTCTGGATCTTTTCGAGGTCGGGGGTTTGGCCGACCCACGCCTCCGATGAGGCCGCGCAGCGGATGACGAAGATGCCCGCAGCCGGCTTGCGCTCCTTGTAGGCGGCGATGGCTGCCTTTCTCGCTGATGTCATGGGGTGCCTCTCGCTTGGTCGCTGCGGCGATACCAGATGGCCTAGCTGGCGTCAATATTACCCGGGTAATATTATTTGGCGGACGGAGCCAGCAGCCTCAGCTCAAGCTCCCGAAGGACGCTGTAATTCCGGCGGATCCACTGATGCAACTCGGTCGAGGAGTCCCGTTCGTTGCGCAGGTAGTCGGTGAAGGAAAAACTCACGCGATCGACATAGGTCCTCAGGAACGAGGGCAGGGCCGGGATCCGCACCACCTCGCCCGTTGCCATGTCGCGGGGCAGTTCGCCGCGTATCACATACTCGTTGTCGATGGTGACAAGCGCGTTCGCCGGGATCTGGTCCTGCAACGCCGGATAGCTGCGCGCGGAAACGCGGTCGGTATCGGCGACAAACAGGACGATCGGCTCAACGCGCCGCCGGAGCGCTTCCTTCAGGAAGCCGATCTCGTGGGTCATCTTGAAGAACTCGTCGAAGGCGTGAAAGCCGAGGTCGATCACCTTGGCGATGCCGTCATTGACGATCAGGCGGTCCATCAACTGCATCTTGCCGTAGGTGTCGCCCACGTCCGCGGTCTCGGTGATGCGCGGCAGGTATTCCAGCAGCGACGGTTCCTTCAGGTTGATGTCGAAGCAGGCGACCGAACCGTCCTTCAGCAGCAGGAACTCGGCCAGAAGACGCGCGAGCAGCGTCTTGCCGACCAGCGGCCGGGGCGAGCAGATGATGTAGACAGGCGTGGAAGTCATCGCCTGTATATCAAAGGAATTTTTCGCCTAATCCAGCCCCTTGGCCGCAGGGCTGCGAGTTATTTTTCGCCGCCGCGCGTCGCCGACTTGGCGCCGACCAGATCGGTCAGCTTGATGCGGTCGTACTCGCTCCAGACGTTGGCGAGCCAGTGCCGGACATAGCCGCGCAGCACGAACGAATAGTTCGCGGCTTCGTCTTCCTTGCCCTTGTTGGCGACGAATTTGAGGAACGGCACCGAGGAGACCTCGACCTGCTCATAGGCCATTTCATTGAGCTTGGGGATCGTGAGGTCGGTGGCGTCCTTGATGCGGTGAAAGTAGGAATTATAGGTCGCCTGGTCCCACTGGAAGAACTGGGTATCGTTGATGAAGTTCTTCACCAGGAAGTACTTGGCGCCCTGCATGAAGTTCGCGGTCTCGGCGATCTCGTCCAGCGAGGCGATCGAGGGGCCCAGTATATGGAACACGGCAAACGTGATCTGGCCGGCCTTGGCCGCGTCAAGAAAGCCGATGTCGCGCAGCGAGGCGAGCGCCGGCGACAGCAGTCCGGCGCGGACGTCGATCACGGTGACCGAGGGCCCCGCGCTCAGCGTATCGAAGATCTTCATCTGGTCCGCAGTCGTCGTCATGTCGACGATTTCGGTGATATCGGGATGGAACCGCTTCAGCGTGCCGCGCGGCGATTCGGTATCGAACGCCCGGGTCGGCACGTTATTGGCACTGAAGTAGTCCAGGAGCGTCCGCGATACGGTCGTCTTGCCGACCCCGCCCTTGTCCGCGCCCACCACAATCACGACTGGCTTTGCCATTGAATTCCCTTGAACAGCGTACCCGGCCAGCGGGGAGCGGCCGGTAGGTCAGATTCCCTGCTTTGGGCGCGAACATGGCAGAAACGAGAAATAATTCAATTCCTTGGACCGCCATCGCAGCCATTCATACCGAATTCGTTGACCCGGCGGCGATGAAAACGGCAACCGTCTAACGGTGCGGGCCCCAGGGGCCGTTCGACGAGGTGGAACCAGCGCCCGGGATAGCGGCAGGCTCGCTGGAACCGCTCCAGGGGCCGCGCGGTGGCGGCGGTGGAATCCGCTCGCCGGCTGATTCTTCGGCCGCATCCGTCTGGTCGCTCGCCGTCTCGGAGGGCAGGGCGAGCGGGCCGGGATCGTGGCCGCCGGCAAACTGCACCAGCGCCTTGACGCGCGAATCGACCGACGGATGGGTCGCGAACAGGTCGGCGAATCCCTCGCGCGGATTGTCGACGCAAAGTTCCATGACCGCGGAGGTGGCGCCGGGGAGTTCGCCGCGATTCTCGATCTTGCGCAGCGCCGTGATCATGGCGTCCGGATTCTTGGTCAGTTCGACCGAGCCGGCGTCGGCCAGCAGCTCGCGCGAGCGCGACAGCGCCAGCTTGACCACCTGCGACAACAGCCAGGCCAGCACGATCAGCGCGACCGCGATGACGATGGCGAGGACTGCGCCGCCGCCGCCTTTGCTGTCGTGGTCGGATGACGATGAAGAAGACGAGCGGGAAGACGAGGACGACCAGCCGCCGCCGCTCGAGTTCCAGGACAGGTTGGTGAACATGCGGAAGAACAGTTCGCCGAAAAAGCCCACCACGCCGGCGATGATTACGGCGACCACCATCAACTGCACGTCGCCGTTGCGGATATGGGTGAGCTCGTGGCCGAGCACGGCCTCGATCTCCTGGTCGTTGAGCGCCTGCAGGAGGCCCGTGGTGACCGTGATGGAATATTGCCGGCGGTTGAGGCCGGTGGCGAAGGCGTTCAGCGCCGGGCTGTCCATCAGCTTCAGTTTCGGCATCGGGATGCCGCGCGAGATGCAGAGGTTTTCAAGGAGATTATAAAGTCGCGGCTCCTGCTGCCGCGTCACGCTCTCGCCGCCGGTCACGGCGTCGATCATGTTCTGGTGGAAGAAATAAGCGATCACGATCCACACCGCCGCGGCAATGGTGGCGTAGGGGAACGCCGCGACCAGGTCGCGCGAGGCGTGTGTCAGGTAATAATTGAGCGGCCGGTCGCTGTTGGCGAACACTTCGCCGACCAGCGCGCCGGCAAACACCAGCACGTAGATCAGCAGAAACAGGCCTGCAAGCAGCAGCATCGAACGAAACTTGTTCGATGCAATATGCGTGTAGAGACCGTACGCGGCCATGGTCGGGCTGCTCTGCCGGGTGTCTGAAGCGTCAGAACTTCACGGTCGGCACCGTCTCGACTTGGCTGCGGCTGGCGCCGAGGTCGAAGAATTCCTTGCGGGTGAAGCCGAACATACCGGCGAACAGCGCGGCCGGAAGCTGCTGGATGCCGGTGTTGTATTCCTGGACCGCGTTGTTGAAGAAGCGGCGGCTGGCCGCGATCTTGTTTTCGAGGTCGGACAGTTCGCTGGCGAGCTGCTGGAAATTGGCGTTGGCCTTGAGGTCGGGATAGGCCTCCGACAGCGCGATCAGGCGGCCGAGCGCGCCGGAAAGCTGGTTCTCGGCGGCCGATACCTGCGCCGGCCCCTGCGCCGACATCGCCGAATTGCGCGCCTTGATGACGTCGTCGAGCGTGCCGCGCTCGTGGCTGGCGTAGCCCTTCACGGTCTCGACCAGGTTCGGGATCAGGTCGTGGCGCTGCTTGAGCTGGACGTCGATATCGGCAAAGGCCTGGCTGACGCGCTGGCTGAGCGCGACGAGGCGGTTATACGCGCCGAACGCGAACAGCACGATGATGACGATGACGCCGAGAACGATCCAGCCGGTCGACATGACGGACAACTCCTGAAGAGGACGGAAGACAGCGAAACTAGACGAAAAGCGGGGCGTGCGGCAGCCCGCCCGCAAGATGGGGCATGGCGTTAGTCGGAACAGGGGCGGGATAAGTTCAAGGCCGGTTTTTGTGACGTGTCCCGGACGCGGTGCAGCGTCCTTCCGGCGATGCGAAGCATCGTCCGGTGACGCTGCACCGCAGAGCCGGGACCCATCGCTGCCACAGGAGCTGGGCCCCGGCTCTGCAGCGCATCACGCCGCAAGCGCGTCGCGCTGCGCTGCGTCCGGGGCGCCGAGGATCAGCCTTCCTCGGTCACCGCATCGCCCCATCGCCAGCGGCGGGCTGCGGCGTAATCCGCCTTGGCGCGGCGGGGCACCTTGGTGAGGGAAAGTCCTTCTGGCGTGCAGAGTTTTGCGGTGATTTCCACCTTGCTCACATCAGGTTGCGCCAGCACGCGGGAAGGCCGCCGGCCTTCAACCGGCGCGCGCATCAGCGCCACATAGGAGAATCGTTCATCCTCGAACGGCACTTCCGCGCCCTTGACCTGCATGTGCGCGCGCGAGCGCTGCAGACGTTGGCTGAAATGGCACCAGTCGGGCGGCTGAAGCGGGCATTGGCCGTCATGCGGGCAGGGGGCGGCGACATGCGCGCCGAGGCCGATCAGGTGCGCGCGCAGCGCGATGATTCGCGCATAGCCCGCGGGCGTGCCGGGCTCGACCACGAGCAGCGTGTCGTTGGTCTTTGCCCACATCGCCTCGGCGAGCGCGCGCTGTTCGGCATCGCCGATCTCGCCGATCATGTAGCTGGCCATGACGAGGTCGGCGGCTTCCGCCTTCGCCAGCGTGGCGTGCGCTTCGCCGCGTTCATAATCGATCGCGCGTAGCCGTGTGCTGTCCCGTGCAAGGTCCAGCGCCAGCGCGCGCAGCGCGTCGTTGGCGTCGAGCAGTTTGAAATCCTTCAGGGAAGAAAATGACTCGGCCGAGGCCCAGGTCGCCGTTCCCGGCCCGGCGCCGATATCGAGCAGGCTGCCCGGCTCAAAGTCCGGCCGGATCTCTGCCAGCGCGTTCAGGCTCGCGGTGACCGCTGCATAGGTCGCGGGCATCCGCGCCAGCGCATAGGCGAGCGCGTCGGCTTCGGTGCGGATGGCGCCGGAGTTGCCGCCGCCGCGATAGGTTCTCGAAATTGTCGCCGCGCGGCCGGCGGCGTCGCTGCGGGAGAAGCCGCGCAGCTTGCCGTCGAGCGCGGCTTTCAGCTCCGCAGGGAGGTCGGGTGAGGTCATCTATCGGTTGTCGTGCCCCGCGAAGGTGGGGCACCCAGTAAGCCGTGACGGTTTTGCGCTTCCACTGAAAGCGCGGCGTACTGGATCATCCGCCTTCGCGGATGACGACGTCAACGGGCGGGCGCGAGCTGGATCACGCCACGTGCTGATCGAGGATCTTCACGGCGTCGTCGAGGCCGACCGAGACCAGTTGCGAGACGCCGCGTTCGGCCATGGTGACGCCGAACAGCCGGTTCATCCGTGCCATCGTGATCGGATTATGCGTAATGATGATGAAGCGCGTCTCCGTCGAGGAGGTCATTTCGTGCAGCAGGTTGCAGAACCGCTCCACGTTGTGGTCGTCGAGCGGCGCGTCGACTTCGTCCAGCACGCAGATCGGCGAGGGATTGGTGAGGAACACCGCGAAGATCAGCGCCAGCGCGGTCAGCGCCTGCTCGCCGCCCGACAGCAGCGACAGCGTCTGCGGCTTCTTGCCGGGCGGTTTTGCGATGATTTCGAGGCCGGCCTCCAGGGGGTCGTCGCTCTCGATCAGGTGCAGTGCGGCTTCGCCGCCGCCGAACAGCTCCGTGAACAGCCGCTTGAAGTGGTCGTTGACGGTCTCGAAGGAGGTCAAGAGACGCTCGCGCGCTTCCTTGTTGAGGCTCTGGATGCCCTGGCGCAGCCGCTTGATGGCCTCGACGAGGTCGTCGCGCTCGGTGGTGAGCGCGGTGTGCTGGGTCTCGACCTCGCGCAGCTCTTCCTCGGCGCGCAGGTTGACGGCGCCCAGCCGCTCGCGATCGCGGCGCAGCTTTTCGAGATTCTCCTCGATCTCGCTGAGCGGCGGCAGCTCCGCGCCCGGCTCGATCTCGGCGAGTCCTGCCACGGCATGCGGCTCGACCTCGAGCATGTCGTGGATCTCGCGCTCGATGTCGGAGAGCCGGCGCCTGGTGCCTTCCATGCGTTCCTCGGCGCGGGCGCAGGCCTCGCGAGCGGAGGAGAGCGCTTCGAGCGACGCCTTGGCTTCGCGGTCGGTTTGCGCCATCAGGCTTTCGGCGGCGGCAAGCGCGTCCGCGGCGACGCGGCGGGCGCCTTCGGCGGATTCGATCTCGTTGATCAGCGCGCGGCGCTTCTCGGCAAACACGGCCGGGGCATTGTCGAGGTCGGCGCGCTCGGCGGTGACTTCGGTGATGCGCGCCTCAACAGTGGCGACCTGCGATGCCGAGCTCTGCTTGCGGTTCTGCCAATCGGTGCGTTCGGCGGTGATCGCCTGCACGCGCCTGTCGGCCAGCTCGGCTTCGCGCGCCAGCGCCTGGGCTTCGGCGCGCACCTGCGCGGCAAAGCGACGGTGCCCGTCGATCTCGCTCCTGACGGTGCCAAGTTTTGCTTCCGTCTCGTCGGTCGGCGCCAGTTCGGCCAGTGCGGCATGGGCGCTCTCATGCGCCGCCTCGGCCTCGCTGCGGTCGGCGGCGAGGCGGGTGTGGGCCTCGGTCAGCGCCGATTTGCGCGCGGCGTGGCGGTTGATCTCACGTTCGGTCGTGGCATGGCGTTCGCGCGCCGCATCGGCCTCGCGCTGCGCGGCCCGCCAGGCTTCGCGTCCGGAGGACTCGGCGGCAGCCGCCACCTTCAATTCGGTCTCGGCGTCTTCCAGCGCCCGACGCTTGGCGGTGGCGTCGATGCGGGCCTGCTCCAGTTCGTGCTCGATATCGACGAGGCGCGCGCGTTCGGCAAGACGCCGTGCGGCGCCGGTCGGCGCGTGCGCGGCGGCGACAAAGCCGTCCCAGCGCCAGACGTCGCCTTCCAGCGATACCAGCCGCTGGCCGGTCTTCAACTGCGAGACGAACTCGGCGCCACGCTCCTTCGGCACCACGCCGATCTGCGCCAGGCGGCGGCGGAGCTCAGTCGGCGCCTCGACATGGGCGGCCAGCGATTCGACACCGTCCGGCAGCGCCGGATCGTCGAAAGTGGCGCCCGCATTGGTCCAGCGCATCGGCGCGGAGGGATCGACCGGCGCGTCGAGGTCGTCGCCGAGCACGGCGCCCAGCGCCTTTTCATAGCCCTTGGCGACGGTGACGCCGTCGATGATCGGCGGCCACAGATTCTTGGTCTCGGCATTGACGAGCTTCGAAATCGTCCGCGCTTCGGTCTCCAGCCGCTGCACACGCTTGTCGGCTTCCGTCAGCGGGGCGCGGGACGCTTCGAGCTTCTGCCGCGCGTCGACATGCCCGGTTTCGCTGGCCTGTGCGGCGGCCTCAGACGCGGCGAGGGTCTCCTGCGCGGTCTCCATGGTCGCGGCGAGCACGTCGAGGTCGCCAAGGCCGCCGGTTTCCTCGGTGAGCTTCTGCTCGTCGGCCTGCACCTTGGCGATTTCCAGATCGAGCCGGACGAGGCGATCGCGATGGCTGCGCACGCCGGCATCGAGCTGGTTGCGCTTGGCGGTGAGGTCGGCCAGCGTCGCGGTCAGTTCGCCGAACATGCGCTCGGCGGCGGCCAGCGTCGCCTCGGCTTCAGAGACGCGCTCGTCGACGCCGGAGCGTTTTTCGACGCGCGACTTGATCTCTTCCTTCAGCTCGGCGTCTTCGGTGTCGAGCCGCTGCAGCGCGATCTCGGCGTCGGCGGTCTGCTGCTGCTCGCGGGCGATGTCGCCGGCGAATTGCGACAGCCGGCGGTCGAGCTCGGCGACGCGTTCCCTGGCGCGCTCTTCCTCGCGGTCGAGCTGTTCGCGCGCATTGGTGAGGCGCTGCAGCCCGGCCGCGGCGCGGGCTTCGCCCTCGCGCAGCGCCGGCAGTTCGGAGGCGCGGATCGCCTGGATGCGCGCCGCTTCGGCCTGCTCGCGGGTGCGCTCGGCCATTTCGCGCACATTGATGTCATGGGTGTGCGCGGCTTCCGCGACGTCGGCATTGGCTTCGAGCCAGCGCAGGTGGAACAGCGTGGCCTCGGCCTTGCGCACCTTGGCGGCGACTTCGCGGAAACGAATCGCCTGCCGCGCCTGCTTCTTCAACCCTTCCATCTGGCCGGTGAGCTGGCCGATCACGTCCTCGACGCGGGTGAGGTTGGTTTCGGCCGCCTTCAGCCGCAGTTCGGCCTCGTGGCGGCGGGCGTGCAGGCCGGCGACGCCGGCAGCGTCTTCCAGGACGCGGCGGCGCTGCTCGGGCTTGGCCTGGATGATCTCGCCGATCTTGCCCTGGTGAACCAGCGCCGGCGAGCGTGCGCCGGTGGCGGCATCGGCAAACAACAGCTGCACGTCGCGGGCGCGGACGTCGCGGCCGTTGATGCGATAGACGGAACCGGCCTCGCGCTCGATGCGGCGGGAGATTTCCAGCACCTGGCTGTCATTGACCGCGGCGGGCGCGGTGCGATCGGCATTGTCGATCGTCATGGTGACTTCGGCGTGGTTGCGCGCCGGGCGGTTGCCGGAACCGGCGAAGATCACCGCGTCCATGTCGGCGGCGCGCAGCGATTTGTGCGAGGTTTCACCCATCGCCCAGCGCAGCGCCTCGACGAGGTTCGATTTGCCGCAACCGTTCGGACCGACGACACCGGTGAGACCGGGTTCGATCATGAAATCAGTGGCTTCAACGAACGACTTGAATCCGTGGAGGCGGAGGCGCGTGAGTTTCATGAACACAAATCTCTGTTGGCCGGGCGCGAATCTCCCAGCCGTGACAATACCATGGATGGCAATGTCGGTGTGTGGATCAACCGCCCGTTGCGGCTCTTATGGCCGGCGACAATGGCGAGGCCGGGGCCGGAGGGCAACGGCCCCGCCGGGCTTTTCCCAAGGGATTTGAGGCGCTTGTGTGGCGTCTTTCGCTGGACTTATCGGCGCGAATGAATCCGGTCGCGCGAATCAGCTCTTCAACAGCGAATTGATGCGCTTGGCGAATTCCTCGAAGCTCTGCTCGCCCTTCACCTTCTCGCCATTGATGAAGAAGGTCGGCGTCGAATCCACCTTCAGCACCTCGGCGGCATATTTCTGGTCGGCCGCGATCTTGTCGAGCAGTGCCTGGTCTTTCAGGCATTCCTCAACCTGCGCCTGGGTGAGGCCGGCCTGCTTGCCGATCCGGGTCAGCGTCTCCGTGGTGTTCTTCACCACCCAGTCGTTCTGCTGCTTGAACAGAAGATCGATGACGGCGAAATATTTCGGCGCGTCGTCCTTGGCGATGCAGCGCGCCAGCATCGAGCCGGCGGCGGCCTTGATGTCGAGCGGGAATTCGCGGAACACGAAGCGGATCTTGCCGGTGTCGATGAATTCGGTCTTGATCCTCGGAAACACCTTTTCGGTGAACGCCGCGCAATGCGGGCAGGTCATGGAGGCGAACTCGGTGACGGTGACCGTGGCATTCGCCGGGCCCAGCGCCATGTCGGGCAGCGACACCGGTTTCGCCACGTCGGTAGCAGCCTGCGCCATCACTTCGGTCATCAGGCGGAGCGGCGAGAAGCCGGCGAGCAGGCCAAGCCCGGTCAGCGAGAGGGCGGCGGTGAAGGCGCGGCGCGTGATCATCAAGGTCGGCTCCCGAATGGCGCGTTCACGCCGGAACTGGTCACGAAAAGAAGCCTTCGCTAGCTTGAAACGCCGGTTGTGGCAATGGCGCCCTGCGCCGGGCCGGCGGCGCAAAAGGCTCAATTTCGCTTGATTGCGGCACCGAGTCGCGCCAGCGCAGCGCGCAACTGTTCATCTTCCACGGCGGACAGGGTATCGGCGACCTCGGCGACCGCTTTCGGGTCCGGCGGGCGCGGGCGCGCGGGCGCCTTGCGGCGCGACAGCGGCGCCTGCCGCAGCGCCAGCCGGCCGACCGCGCTCCAGCCGAAGAAGCGATTGACCCGCTGCAGGATGACGTCGGACGAATGCTGGATCTCCAGCGCCATCGGCCCTTCGACCCGCAGCACCAGCGTCGCCGGCTCCTGCGGCTGGCCTTCCACCGGCCGCGGCCATTGCATCTTCATCGGCTCGGAATAGGCGGCGATGTCAGGGCCGGCGATTTCGGCCCAGCGCGTCACCAATTCGCGCGCGGCAAAGCCCTGCTTGGCATAGGCATCCGAAAACACGTCCTTTAGCAGGACGGAGAGCGGCTTTGCCGAGATCGGGCCGGGTCTGGACATGACGCAACTATATCGGCGCTCGCGGTCGGGGTCACGCGGCGCGCGGCCGAATGGCCTTCAGATCGCGGTCGATCTCGCGCCGCCGCTGCATCAGGTCGTAGTCCATTTGCAGGCCGAGGAAAAATCCTTCCGACAGTCCGAAATACCGCGCGAGCCGGAGGTCGGTATCCGCGGTGATGTCCCGCTTGCCGAGCACAATCTCATTGATGCGCCGCGGCGCAACGTGAACGGCACGTGCCAGCCCGTTTTGGCTGAGGCCCATGGGCTTGAGGAACTCCTCGAGCAGAATCTCGCCGGGGTGCGGATTTCGAAGAAGCCCGTTCTTAGTCGTGGTAGTCGACGATTTCGACATCAGTCGGTCCTCCCTCGGTCCAGATAAAGCAGATGCGCCACTGGTCATTGATCCGGATTGAATGCTGTCCGTGCCGGTCTGCCTTCAACGCTTCCAATCGATTGCCGGGCGGAACGCGGAGATCGCCGAGGACCCGGGCCTGATTCAGGAGACGAAGCTTCCGTAGCGCCACGTTCTGGATATCGGACGGGAGTCTTCGGCTGCGTTGCCCGGACCAGATCGATTGCGTCTCGGCATCCGTGAAACCCTGAATCACGGCGGACTATAACGTGTGGCGTTATAGTCCGCAAGGGTCTGGCAATTGCTGTGTCGGTAGCACACGATATGTCCGGTTTAGGTAGCACACGATCTGTCCGGTATTTTGGCCCTTT